>MDTG01087646.1_pt1 | contig 11172 bp, 16 predicted proteins | sample 811421 | NCBI WGS metagenome assembly MDTG01 (sample SAMN05326645, study PRJNA326480) | marine metagenome | isolation source: seawater | place: Pacific Ocean: South East | collected 2011
CATCCAATTCAAGATATTGCATAACGTAAGCAGCAAGGGTCAACCCGAACATAGTCATACCCGCCAATATGAATACGCTCATCCAGTATTTCGGAAGCACGCCGCTTCCCTTAATTTTTTTGAGAAAGGCAAAATTTTCAAACTTGACCATGTTGGTTTGAAATTTTATCTTAAAAAGAAAGAAACGGGTTTATACTAAACAAAGCCCACCCCCTCTCCCACGTATGAACTAAAGGTCCTGAGAAGTTTGTCCGGGTGCCTATTGATGGCGTGGTAGATTCCCTGCGAAGTAATTCGTGTATTTTCACCGTTTTTGTTCTCGATCGCCTGAGAAAAGATTTCTTCGAGAAGCGTGATCACAATACACCAAATGTACCTGTTGCTGTCCTTTTTCACCCAGTTTTTTCCGGCGTATTGGGCCATTTTTCTTCGAATGGTAGACTGTTTGAATCCTTTGGCGTCGTACGCCTGTCTACTGGCACGCACAATCGCGTCCTCGGTAATTTCGCCTGGGACTTTCAGAGCGTTTACAGCAGCAATAATGTGGCGCGGAAAAATGGTGACATTCTGGTTGTCCTCTTGACTGGGTTGGTTTTGAATCAAAAATTTGCACTTTCGAATAATTTTCTTTAGGATATCGTCACCCATGGCGGAAACCGTCTCAAAGGCATTCCTCGAAAGCGTATGAGTCTTGCCGTTCTTCGTGACCATACCCCTGATCACGCTCTTATTGAATAAAGTCCTAGGAGACTTCTTCTTTCGGCCGTTCGGGGCTCCCGCTGCTTGCGTTGCTACTTTGGCTCTCATTTTGATCGGTTAATGTGCTGTTTTTGGGAGTTTTTCCGTTACTATATACTTTTTTAAGTTGCTCTTTTTTTGCTAATACTGCAAAACCTTCAGAAATAAGAACAAGACCTGCTTTCTTGAGAACGTGGAACCCGCGCGCATGCGGTGACTTTACGGGCACTGGGGTTTTCCCCAATAGAGTCTTAGCAGCTTCGACTTCGGATTTTCTAAAGTTTTTAGAAATATACTCCAGAAGATTGTCCGCCCAAGTCGGGGCACTCGCGACTTGTCTTTGAAGGCGCTTGAGTTTTTTGTTTTGCAACTTGATGCGGTGACGGAGGCTATTTTTGTACGATTTCATCGCATTGATAATTGTTGTTGAGGGGAGTTCTTTTATACGTTTTTGGAAAGTACCGACACCACGCGGATCCCCACCACACAACAAAACACTGCGACATATTTGGGACCACGCCCTTTGTGACCAGAGAAAGTGGGGTCGCAACGCCGAAAAAATTATTCTGGCGAGTCCAATTTTTGGTTTTCAGAAATGTAGAAAAAATGCAAGTTTGAGCATCTTCGGGGATTTAGAACCGATCGTACCATTGGTTTTTTTTCGATGGCACTTTTCTTCACGAACTCCAAAAATTCAAAAAAAATCAAAATTCGCAAATTTTTATTTTCTGGAAAAAATGTATCATCGAAAAAAAACCAATGGTACGATCTCTCCGTGATGCCCTGAAAGTCTCAAAATGGCATTATTTTTACATTTCCGAAAACCAAAAATCAGACTCGCCAGAATAATTTTTTGGGGTCGTGGCCAGTGACACCTGGGGGAAAAATTATTCTGACAAGTGAAAATTTTGGTCTTCAGAAAAGTGAAAATATTGCACGTTTGGGCATCTCTGGGGCCCTCGAAGAAATCGTACCATTGGTTTTTTTTCGATGGCACTTTTCTTGACAAACTCAAAAATTTGAAAAAAAATCAAAATCCGCAAGTTTTTATTTTAGGAAAAAAAAGTACCATCGAAAAAAAACCAATGGTACGATCTTTTCGTGATGCTCTGAAAGTCCCAAAAATGCATTTTTTTCACTTTTCTGAAGACCAAAATTTTGACTCGCCAGAATAATTTTTTGCCCCCGGTGACCCAATCTCCCCTCCCAATCCCAGAGGCCAGTTAGAGTATTCCCCGGATTTTATTCCCATACAATTTTTTTCCTAACATTATCTGGTATGCCACCTTTTAGACACCAGTGGGCAAACCACACTGGAATTGTTGAGCGGCAAAGTCTTATTTTACAAACTCTGTTTTTGATTCTTGTCTTTAGATCTCTTCTTAAAATCTCCAAAAAGGTCCAGTCCAAGTGCCATATTCTCATTTTTGAGAGATCCGCCTTTACGGTAACTGCTGTTTGTTTGCTGGTGGTAAAAAACCACTCTATGTAGCGCATATCCATCTGGTAGTTTTTCCTGGACCAGTCTCGCCTGTGGGGCACGACGAGAAGAACTCCCTCGTTCTCCGGATCCCATCTTAAGTAAGTTTCAAATTGGCGAATATCGTCAACGCTGGCCATTTTTCACTACTTTTGCAAGAGCGAGCATAAGAGTCACCATTGCCGTGACATCTCCCGACGCAGTGTGAAAACCGCTGTTGTAATAGTTGGGCGCGTATATCTGGACAGCACTTTTCAGGTTTAAATGTTTTTTGTGGTTTCCAACCTGTTTTACCAGTCGCATGATACACTGCCACTCCACTTTCTGCAAGTAATCACCTAACGCGTGCCCCATTCTTGTACATTCGGCCACAAGTACTCCGTAGTCAAACTCACAGTTATAGGCGGCAATAACAACGGTACCGCTGGTGTCACTCTTGATCACAGCAAGAAGCGTGTCAAGTATTTTCTCCATTGGTTTTCCCACGGACATTGCTCTTTTTTGCGTAATTCCGTGTATTTTGCTTGCAGAGTCAGGAATAACATATCCCTCTGGTTTTGCGATGCATTCTTCCGGAGATATTTTACCATTCTTTGTAACAACTTGCCATGCAACAGAGACCAGTCTTGGCCAGGCACGGAGTTGCGCTCGCGATGTTGGATCAGGATAGGACCAAAGAGGAACACCAGTCGTCTCGGTATCAAGCGCTAAAAGCATTTTCTTAAGAATTTATTGGAATAAAGGCGTCCTGGGATATGATGAAAGCGCATTTTCGAGGGAGTATTACCAGGACAAGAGCTGGTGACTGTTGCAAGAAAATCTTTTTTATTATATCCCCTTCATATTTTGAGATAATAAAATGTATGCTTTCATAGTTACAGTCGGTATCATTGGACAAGCACTAACGCTTCTACCGGAGCCTTTAAATCTCCCCGTCGGGGCTTGTAACGATGGCACTCGTCCTATCTTGAGTCTGGATTCTGACGAAAATGTATTTCTTCTCGTTTCTGCGATTTTAACAGCTGTGACTCTCTTCATCTACATTATTCTTGGACTTGTGCTTGCAACATCAACTCTGCGGCTGGCTTCTCTTGGATGCGCTCTTCTTGCCGGTATTCACTTGGTAAATGGATCTCTTATGCCCTTTGCAATCGACATGCAAGAGTGCCTTCTCGGTGTCACGTTTCATATTCAAATGATTTTGGGACTTGCTTGGGTTGTCCGAGCACTCATTAGTCCAGTACCGGAGGAAGCAGTAAAGTCGGCGCGCGCTAAAGCCAGTGGACTGAGTTTGGGAGGATTATTTTATTAAAAGATAAAAAAAACTTTATCTTTATCCCCCTACTGGCAGGCCCGTAATAGAACGCGCAAATCGTCCACTAAGAATATAACACACGGGATTTCTTTGCATTACGGAGGAGTCACGAACAGTGCCTGGATAATCCATTACATCGTTCCTGCACAAAAAAAGTAGAATGATAAGATTTTTTTTTTCAATTTCGCAAAATTTTTACCCACATTGTTTTAAGCAGTAAAATATACCGCTGATGCATATCAAACCCGTCACAGTACGCAGGGCCAAATACCGTATTTACAATGACCGCCTCCGGGTGACTAAAAACATCGTATTTATCATTTGCGAGCATTTCCATGTTATCCAGAAGAAGATCTCTAAACCCCTCCATAAAAACGTCTATTTCGTGTGTCGGCGACGCCCTCGTTTTGTAAACGTGTGCCGGGTGAGAACCAACATAATTTACAAACTTCACAAAAGACATTGCCGCGTCGACCCAACCCTGGGGATATTCCGTCCAGCGCCAGCAAGAAAAGACTTCTCCTCGCTCCATCCTTTAAGTTACAATCCTCGTTAGCGCCAAGACTGCAAAAGGCACAATATAGACCCAAAGAAAAAGAATCACGCACATGCTTTCAATGCTTGCTTTAAGTTTGGCAAAGTTATCGTCCGCAAGGCGAAGAGTTGCAACATAAGGAGGCAGTTCGCGCAGACTTGCGTCCTCATCGTTTAATTCCTCTTCCTCGCCCCCCTGTGACTCTTCGGGCTTGATAATGTCACCACGGCAAAGGGGACAAGTCAAAGTGCCCGCGCGAACACTTTGCATAAGACAAGTCAGATGAAACCGGTGCCCACAGGGAGTTTTCGCGGAATCCCCGTTTTTTTCTATCACGTCGAGACAAACACTGCACTCGTGAAGGCGCTTGCGTTTTTTACCCTTTTGGGACAAAGCTGTAGTGGTCATTACTAGTCCCTTTTGATTTGTTTGGTGGGGTTATATATAACCCTTTCAGAAAAAAACCAACAAAAAGATGATAGCCACTGTTTTAGTGACACTGCTTCAATCCGCTTGCGATGGTACATCGTTACTCTCACTGGACAGTTCTACGGGAAATTGCGGAGTCACGGGAAATTGCTTCAGTTCAGGAAATTTCCCACAGGATTACGGAACAAATGAATTTTGCGTTGTGGCGGCCTGCGATCGCGTGACGTTTACAATCACTTCGTTTGAAACCGAATATCACGACGACTGTATACATGATTATCTCGAAATTGATGGAACCAAGTACTGCGGAAACAACATTTCTTCGCAAACAAGAATGCCTTTGCAAAGTGGAAGCCTGGAGATGAACGATATTCTAAAGTTCAAAAGCGACGACGGAAACGAAATGAAAGGTTTTGAACTCTGCGTGGCTCCCATCACAAAACCAGAGTCACCGCCTTCTCCTCACGAAGAAGACGACAATGATAAGGAAGATCCCGCGAAATCGGTTGGTGCCATTGTGGGTTATGTTGCGGCGGCGTTGGTTGTTGGAGGAGGCACTTTCTACTACATCGGTAGTAGGAGAAGAAAGTCCCCACAAAGCGATCTACAAAGCGCTGTTGGAAATCTCATCTTTTAATATTTTAAGAATCCATATTTGTAGAGATTTGTATGTTTCCCACAGATTTGCTCATAAAACGTAAAACATTTTTGGCCATAGTTTTCTCACTAGGAAGCGCATCAATTTTTGACTCTATGGCCGTTTTCCATGCAATGCGCTGTTCTTCAGTATCTTCTTTTCCTGGTAGTACTGGCGTAAACTTTCCCCGGGAATTTTCTACTAGGCACATGTACTAAAAAATGACCGTTAAAACCGCTACAGGAAAAGGAGAAAAAACATGGAAATTACCCCTGTGTAGGCGATCCGTGCTGCTTCGTCGAGTTTTGGGGAGTGGATGGGCTGAAACGGGTGCTCTCTTTTCGTAATGTATCAATTTCAGTCCAATCAGAAAATTGTGGACACCAAGAAAACTCACGCTGTTCGGAACGCACTGACGAAAAACTCCTTGAATCTCTTCCTAGTGCTCGCACCCGCAGTCGCGAGAGAAAGGGCGTGCCCCATTCTGGAGAGGGGTCTATGCTCAAGCTTATGAGAATGGGCACCATTCAAACCTCCTTTTTTGTCTTTGTTTCTCTCCTCTTCGTTTTTGTAAGATGAGCCGGGTACCCAAATAGCTGGCGTTCCCAGTGCTTTTGTATTTGAAATTCGCAATCCGGAGGTTGAGGATACAATCTACCGGAGTGGGTGCCTCGGTGGTTTAGTTTGGACACCGAAAGTTTGGCGCGGTCAAGGATATACTCGCCTTAATATCGGCCTCGCAAAGTAACTCGATTTCCTCCGGCGAGAAATCGCACAGAGGAAAACGCTTGTCCAACTTGCTCCTCTCGTTCTTCTCGTCAGGCTCGTATATTTTCACCGAAATGTTTCTTTTTTTCAAGAAAATACCCACAAGGGGATGTTTCCTGGAATCTTTGGACGTGCAGGTCACGAAGACGAGTTCGGGGGTTCCCTGCCAATGTTCAAAGAGGAAATGAAATTTAGCAGTGCGACCATCAAGTCGAGCTTTGACTGCCATTTGTTTGATCACTCTCATGGTGGTTCACTCGAGGACTCCAATGAAAAAGTGGTGACAGTCTGTCGGGGTATGTAACGTTATTATCTACTGGTATTTTATCCGGGGAATAAAAATGACACATAACGGCTATTTTTTTTCTTTATTAAAATTTCTCATACATTTATTTCCATAGTTCCCACCGACCAGGCCGCAGCGTCAAAAGCAGTCGCGTGAAAGGCGGGCCAAAGAAGCCAGTCTATTGGTTCCCCACCATTGTAAGCCGCTAAAATAAGCGAAATGGCCTGAACAACAAGGAGTGTCACTTGGAGTCCTTTGAGATTTGGATTTGGAAGGGCAAATCCCCATAAAGTCAGCGCGAGCAGCGCAACTATCGTGCCATTCGTTGCCCACGGGGTCACTCCGAATCGTTCTACCCAATTTTGAATCTTGCAAGGAAAATAAAGTTGAGATAAAGTAAAGAAAATGGTGTATATAGGCACCGCTTACCGTCCACCCATAGAGGCACGTAAAATATAACAATAAAGAAATCTCTATGACGCGCCGTGTTTGCTTCCTAAAGACATTGCCGTAGAGAACTCCATCTTTTAATCCCGGTGACAGCCAATAAACCTGTAAAGTTAACAAAATGGGCATTGCTAGAACTGCTGGTCTGCTATCCTGAATTCCCAGACTTACCGCGCCAACGATGAGTGACGCCATGCCGGCGACCATGCTTTTACCCGTGGAAATCTGGGCCATGATCTTGTCACGCTTTGTGGACTCTAGTAAGAAATGACAATTTCATGGTTTATATTAGCGCCAAATTAACATTGCGACAAAAGGCGATGCGCGTGCCATTATGAATCTCTCGCAGGTATCACGCTTTTTTCGGGATCTTGTAAAACAAAGGAAGAGGGCAAGTCTTCTCGTAAGACCCTTTATAGTTCTAGCAAAACGCGGGACGTGCTGGAAAAAACACGCCACTCCATTAAAAAACTTGAATTGGAATATTTACATTGCAGGAGATCACTGTGAAATTCGGCAAGTTCATTTTTGCCATTTGCATAACCAAGTTCGCATTCTAATTCCTCTTTTTGTTATAGACACCAATCCAGTACTTCTACGAGGGTTGTTATTCAAGGATGGGCTATCATAAAACACAGAGAAATCCGTGACCGATTGGTCGTTCTTTTTCGCCGAACGAGTCACGATCAGGCGCAGGGACTTATGATTTCGTCGTTTTCTTCATCAGGGCTGGAAAGGAGCAATATTCTCTTGGACGAGAGCCCAACATCGGCTTCGTGCATAACGCCCGACGGAGGCGTCATAATAGCACGAGTTCCTTACGGCGTCGCCTCTACGAATAAAACTTGCCTGTTTTTTTACGGAAAGGCCAAAAATCCGCACTTTGTCACGGCGCTTGGTGTTATGGAGGGCAGCATAAAATCTATCTGCGATACGGGGAACATGGTAATGTGCCTAGCAAGAGTGAATTCTTCAAAAGACGGGCGTTTGGCTCTTTTAAGCATGTCCAGGGACGGTAAAAGGCACCGGCAGTGGTTCCCTGGAATTGATGGACTTGTTGGAATGGAACCGATAGATGGCGGCGCGGGCGTTTTGCTTATCGATTCTGACGGGGGGAGATGGGGAGTCTAAGACTTGGCTATGTATATACTTTTACAAGAAAATATAAATAAAATGACAAAAACCGACTTAAGGAGAGCGGAAAGAGCAACTAACCAGGTGCTGGAAAATTTCAAACTCTTAAAAAGTATTAGCGAGAACTTGAAAAGGGTGGCCGCGCTCTCCGCGGAAAATCTACTGCTACGCGAGGAGGCAGAACGACTAAAGCGTTTGATTTTGAACTTTACAGACGACATTGTGCCACAGGATTAGAACTTTATTGGATTAAATGATTTGAAAAAAACCAGTTTTTGGAACACAGGCTTGTACGCAAAAGGCGTTCTTGTCTTCCGTGACCATGTCTTTCGTTTTTCCCTGGGCACCGGGTTGGCTCGCCGTAACGCGAATGCTCGTAAACAGTGTCATAGTTATCTTTTGACCATTCCCTCCTGGAAGCGTGACATTTTTCTTCTTTTCGGGATCTGTGGGAAACCAGTCGTGAATCCTGAGACTCTCCTCGGTTTCAGGTAGTAAAGTCACGCCGTCATCGCAGCAAAGGCATCCTTTTTTTCCTTGAGCAAGGAGAACCGCAAGCTGGGCCCAACCAGCACCAGGAGAGTCCATTTTGGAAGTATTTTGCACCGGATCGTGATAATAGCGCAGAGTAATTTGACTTGAAGCCACTGCAACAATTACGGTGAAAATTTGCACCTGACCCGCAGTGAACATTTTTTTTCTTTCTTTGCACTACTCTTCTTCTGGGGTTTAATACAATTATACTCAGGCTATTCCCTTAATCGCGATTCTTTTAGACTATAAAGGTAAATTATTTTTGTCTGCAAATGCAGTTGTCACATTGGGGCAGTGCCCTTTTGGCGGTTGTTCTAGGAGGCTACTTTCTGGAAGTATCAGAAGCAAGGCCGTCCGGAAGCCCTGTGTGCTATCAAAACCAGTATACGTATCCATCCTATTCGAGAAACAGAGAAAAAGAAATTTCGGAAAAAATCGTTTTTTCTTGCGATGAAAATTTTCAATGTGGGGTATATTTAGAAGATAATAAAAACTTTCAAGGAATTCTTATTCATAGCTCTACCGGGGGTCTTCAGAACAATGATGATGAAACAAAAGGTATCAACGGCGGATGCCTAACTCACCAAGACTCCAGTGAAAAATCACAAATATCCTTTAAATGGAATCCTCTGCTCTCCACGGCAAATTATACAAAACTTTATGTTACAATAGTCACCCAAAGGGAAAACGGTGCTCACTTATACCAAATCGAATCAAAAACACTCTCGGCTTTGGGAACAATTCATATTGTTGGTGCTGGTCCCGGGGGATTGGGCGCGGCGCGATGGTTACACAAAAACTTTCCCGATTCTACTGTAAATGTTTATGAAAGGGGGTTTGATCCGGAAACTCTAGATTGGTATACAAAGTCCATAAGTTCTACAACGGATGATAAAGGTTGGCTAACAAATCCTACCATGGGGGTAAACACATCGGGAGAATACGACCTAGCCTCTATGGTCGGAGGACAGCAGAACATTAACGGTGCCGTTTATGCACCTGGTACTCCTGAAGATTTGGCTGAAAGTGTTAACATTACAGTCAAAAAGGCACGATTTCTTCAAAATGAGGCCGGTAAATACGTTCCGCATAAAAATCATATGATGTGGGAGTGCTTGGTAGAAGGTGACTGCGATGACGGTAGTTTTGCTTTTGCAAATGCAAAAATGGCACGGAGAAGTGTTGCCTTTGAACTTCCTTTCAGTGTTTTCGTTAATACCACAATCAGCAAAGTTAGCGACAGCCAAATTGTATTCGAAAATGGAACAATAACAGAGCTCGGACCCTACGATAAAGTCATCCTTTCTGCTGGAGCGCTGGTGTCACCGCAGTTGATCAATAAAATGGAATTTATAGGATGGAATCATTATTATACGACAGATCTATCGTCAGAAACAGTTGAAAAGCAAACATTCGAGTACCCCGAATCCGAAGATGATAATGGCACAGAGATTAATGTTGGAAATCTTCCTTCCAATAGCGGTTCCTTAAAGATAACAATGAAAATGTTACCAACCATAATGGAATACCATAAAGTAAACAAACCTTATCAAAACCCAGAAGAATTCAAAGATCATTCACAAGCCTGGCATTTTGCAGGAACAATGAACCACACTGATTTTAAAATAGACAATTTTGAGAAAATTTACAGCGGCGACGCTGGTGCCCTTAAAACACCGTTTAATTGTCACACGTCAATGCCTGCCGTGGCCGTTGGAATTGCAGCAGCGCATCGGGCCATGGGAGTTCCGATTGGGGCACTGGATGCTCCTGCGGAGGAGATTTCTATAAAAACACATCGCTTGTCTCCAGAAGAAGAACTTATAACATACAGTTGGACTGCGGTGACAGCACTGTATTTTTTCGTCGATTTGAAATGGCTAGTGCCTACAAAGAAAATCGAGGGAGTGGTGCAAAGGAAAGTGGGCCTGCTAGTTTTTTAGACAAATTTAATATATTAGGGCTTTTGTTTGTTCTTTTTCCAACAATATATGCTGTATATGTATCACGAGATGCCGAAATCTCCGAAGCTATGTATATTCATGGCGTTTTAAATGTAGCCGCTTTTGGTGTCCTCATTTCGTCAGGAATTTCCAAACAGGTGGTTTTAACCATGAAACACGTGTTTGGGCAGAATTCCGATCATTATATGAAAAATCACAAACAGCGTCACACCTTTGTTAATGCCCTCGCCATGGTTCCCGCGTATGCGGCCTTGTACGTTGGGCAAAGAGCACGAAATAATCAAGAACTTGACGAACACCACGAAATAATTGCTCTTACGCTCTGGAGCCTTATTGTAACTAATTTCCTTCTCTGGGTTTACGAAAAAAGACAAAAGTCGCCGACTACCGCTCTTCTGGCGTGGAGCACCGGTGCCCTAAGTGTCGTCTCTACTGTTTTTCTTGTCTTGGATAATCCTGGGCCAAGTGTCACACATCATTACCTGGGGATTGCCACCATTTTCATGTACCAGGCCATAATTTTGCGCTTTTTTGTAAATTATGGATATCACAAGAAATACAATAATTTTGAGGAAGGAAAAGCCTTGAGTGGATTGTTAAGGTTGGTGCTTGTTCCAATGTCTTATCTCGAGGATTTTTACATTGTGTTTATCAAGAAGGGCCCCATTCCCAAAAAGAAAACACCATACAATCCAGTTTTAGTATATTATGATCACATTTTATGGGGTTTTGCTACTTTTGGAGTTTCCCTCGCAGCAATGGTGACTGGAGTGCCTCTTTACAAGGATTGGTACAAGGAAGGAGATCACCAGATGAGCCTCTATTTATTGTTATTCCTGGGCCTCGTCACTTGGTCTTTGACCCTTGTGGCTTTAGTCTCCTTTAAGTTTTTTTAGGGTTTATTC
>MDTG01309874.1_pt1 | contig 11172 bp, 13 predicted proteins | sample 811421 | NCBI WGS metagenome assembly MDTG01 (sample SAMN05326645, study PRJNA326480) | marine metagenome | isolation source: seawater | place: Pacific Ocean: South East | collected 2011
AAACCACCATAGTCGGTGCAGTCAACGAGCTGCATTCAGTCGTTGTTGATCACCATGAACCTTTGACCGGATCAAAAGGGATAGTAAATGATATGAATCTTGCCTTACAAGCTGCAAAGGATGATTTAACAGCTGATTTAACAGCTGCTTTCGACGCTAAAATAAATTCGAATCTAACACAAACGAAGGTTCTTTCTCAAGTAGTTGCACCGGGTGGGATAGGAAGCTTAATATTCAATTTTAAATTAAATAATTCAACAAATTGGAAACCAGGTATAGTTAAAATGAAGGCTACACTCTGTAATGGAAATGGGGGCTCTTTTAAGTCATGGAAATGGGAAGCAGCTTTCAGATTGAATACCAATACACAATATCCTTTTCATGTTGCTGAAGTTATTTCCGGAGAGCATCCAGGATATGAATATTTGGATTATGATTATAGAAAAGATGATGGCGTACTGACCTTGACCGCTTTTGCACAGAATCAATTAGGAGATCCAGTAGATCATATTGTTGTCATTGCTAAAGTTACTTTTTCAGGAGGGATTATTGCCGATGAATTTTATGAAGGTTCCGTCGCTCCCTAATGCAGATCACTTGATTTTTTTAACGTTTGTATATTTATTAATTGTATGATTGTTAGTTCCTACTAAAGATGAATAGTAATCGTCGTCTTCATTTGGACAGTCGTCTTTCATATCTTCTTCCTTTTTCATTTTATAGTGGTATAGCCACATATTTCTTTTTCCAATTTTAAATTTGTCATGAATTGCCCCTTCGTACCAAAATAAACAATCAGTTATATCATTAGATCTAGATGTATTGTCTACAACTAAAGCCTCATAGCCTTGTGTACATTTATTCATGATTTTGTTAAAAATTGCAAACGTTGGTATAAATCCACAAAAATTTTTGTATAGACGTTCCCTATCTGCCATCATATTATTTCTTAATATAAAAACAAAATCTACATTACTTCGTAATTCGGGTGGTAAATCTAAAACATATTGCATTGTAATTATTAGAAAGATATTCCAGTGGCGTCCATTGAAAAATGTTCCTCTTATATCTTTATTACTTTTTAAAATCTTAGAATTGTACATACAATCTTCAAGCAAAGCAAAGGAGTTTATTTTATGACTACTGCTATTATTAATTCGTCTTTGTTCTGTAATAAAATTTGAAAACGTTTTTTCGTTGAAGTCAGAATGTATTAAGGTATCACATATATGATTTCCCCAAAAGGAATTACTCTCTTCAGTAGAGCTAAAACATATACCCGCGTCGAATTTTTTTCGCAAATGATACATAATGTCCGCAGTTAATGTAGTCTTGCCAGTACCTCTTTTACCTATACACATTACCACTCGATTACTATCTATTCGCGTTGGGTCAAATTTTTGCAATTTTATAGTCCCGGCATCCATTTTATTTTATACAAGAAATTTAAATTTGCATTATTGTCTCGAAGATTATTTTCTCGTGTTTAGAAAATGCAGCCAAATGATGTCAATTTCGAAAACACTGTACTGAATGATTTTGACAACAATCATGAGCTAATTTTTAATAATTTTGATCGGATGAAATCAATGGGTGATAAGCATCAACCGGAAAAGGAGGCAGTTGATTTAATTCGACCAGGTCGGGATTCCAAATGTGGTGCAAGAAAGCGTAAAAAGCCTGAGCAAGGTTATCAAAAAGAATGCATATCTTGTTCATACATACTTTCGGTGAATGATACCACATGTCCTGAATGCGCTATCTGTCAACCAGAAATATTTGTTGACCCTACCGCAGATGACTGCAGATATAAATACGCATTTAAGCAGAATCATAATCCACCATGTGCGTATAAGCGAATCAATCATTTTAATGAAAAAATGGCACAGTTTCAAGGAAAAGAAAAAACTCAATTGCCAAAAGATTTGATAGATAATGTTAAGAATGAAATAGCTAAATACAAAATTTGCAAAGAAAAAATTAAACCGATAGAAATACGGCAGATACTAAAAAAATTGAAATGTAGCAAATACTACGAACATGTGAATTATATAACCCATCTCGTAGGTTCATATCAATTACCGTATTTAAGTCAGACAGATGAAGAAAGAATGCGGATGATGTTTTTCAAAATACAAACTCCCTTTTATATCCACGCTCCAGATAATAGAAAGAATTTCCTTAATTACGCTTACATATTCAGAAAATTTTTAGAATTATTATCTTTGGATCAACATCTCGTAAATTTTTCGGAGTTAAAATCACGTGATAAATTATATGAACAAGATAGAATCTGGAAATTAATATGCAAAGATCTCGACTGGGAATTTATACCATCAATTTAATAAGATTCAATCGTATTGGATAGACTATCCCCCGATAGCCCAGATGTGCTAGCAGGTCCATCTTTAGAAATTACTGATATACTTGGTGGTGGAGAATGCGACAATTGACTTAATGTTTCTAATTCATTTTGTTTAAGATCAATAGACCTTTCTTTCTGTCCTACAGATGACCCTATATTAGAAAGAACGTCTAATGCAGAATATTCTAAAACAGAATCCGTAGAATCAGGAAAATAAAATAAACCTATCAAATATACTAAAGATAATATAACTACTTGTTTAAAAATTATGAAAAAAATGTTCGCATTGTATTTTGTAAACACCTTTTCTTCAGGGTAATATTTAGAATCTAATGCATTTGAAATATAACCTGATGTATAATCTATAATAAAAAATATACATACATATAAAAGCGTCACTAAAATTGTTTGGCGAATCATTTCAGATATATAAGATTTTTTTTAATAATTTTCTGTTATTTCGCTAACCAAATCATAATCGCCTCGTTTTTTCTGTATATTGACATATCCCTTCAAAACCTCTAATAATTTTTCAGTATCTGTATCTACAGTTTCTTTTTTGGGAGATATATCCTTTTCCGAATAACTGGAGTGTTCGCTATTCGCCTCTGAATTATCAGCCGATTTTTGGGGGTGCTGTCTATCATCTAATCGTTCTCTGTCTTTATCATATTTATCATAGCTTTCACCAATGGATTCTTTGATGCCTTCGTATTTCTCAAAAGAAGGGGGTATATTTTCTTTGTCATTTGAATTGAACATACCTGTATTCTCCCCGAGGTTCGATGATTTATCAGAAAAGTCATCTTTAGTCAAGGAGATTGTCTTGTTATTATTAACGTTAGCAGTATGCATACTTTTCTCTATAGCAGAATTCAATTTATTATCTACATCGTCGCAGTCAAAAAAACGGACGAAAACGTCAGATAACAACAGATCAAGCGTTGTAGTCGTAATATCGTCCAGCATCTGTCTAAAATCTACTTTCGTTTTAACTTGGGTGTAATATTTTTCAATTTGTTCTGGTGGGAAGATTGAAGTAGATGCAGCAGTCAAAATATTGAAAGAAAACTCTTCTAAATTCGGTGGTGAAATTTCAATCGTATTTTCTTTTGAAGTCCTTAATTTGCTTAAGAGATTTATTTTATATTTCATATCTTGATGTAATAATTTGCCTATATACGGAGATTGTGTTTCGAAATGCTTTAAGAATTGTTTATGGTAGTCACCTCTATTTTTTATAATATCTTCTAATGTTTTTTGGAAATTTCTCATAACCTTCTTCTTTTTATTATCACATTTATACTCACTAGAAGCGCATTCGTCTTTATATTTTTTAATTAATTCATCAAAAAAGCTGAACACCGCACGGTGCACGGAACCGTATATTTTGTTTCTCACCAACTTCATTGCAACCGAATCACTCATTTTATAGTTAGTTAGAAAAAAAGTAAAAAAAAATATATACACTATAAATGTTTGATTTAAAATATATAATAATTATACCTATCGTATCCTATTTCGTATATCATATATACATTAATGTAAAAATGAAGACATTAATATCAACATTAAAGAAAAGAGGGTATAAGTTGTACGTAGATGGTAGTAAATGCGGCCATTGTGTGGATCAGCTTATATTTTTCGGACCATATCTAAATCAAATTGATATAGTACATTGCGACGACGTGAAAAACAAGGCATATTGTGATAATATACCCGTACTACCTTTATTTAAAAGCAACTTATATCCTGGTGGTAGAGAAATAGCCGGTAGCAAATTAACCTTTTCTGAATTTGACGAATTATTTAAGTGAAATGCTATTTGTTTATTTTATATTTCGTCGAGTATGTGTCTTTGAACGTATCGTTTCCCCACGCGTTAGGTGCCTTCAACATCCAGGAATTTTTTATAGGAAAATCTTTCTTGAAGAAGAGATTATTTGGAAACTTCAATTTATAATGTATTTCTTCAGAATTGTTTGGTATCAAAACATGAGGGACCGGGTGGGTCACCGCCATAGAAAATGGTTTTACATCTTTATATTTATAAAATGCATCATATGATCGCCTAGCATTTAATGTGTCTGCTGAGACTTTATCTGCCGAATTGGAATATTTTTGAAACAACCCTAAAAATGGTATCGCGTATATTAGTAGACTGATAAGACCAGTTGTCATAGCAGTTGCTGCGATGAAATCAAAAGCCATTTATTGAAAAGGAGATTTTAAATTTTTGTTCTCGGGTGTCATCTCGAACGTGGAGGATTTCGCAGCATATTTTGAATTTCATTGTTAATATCATTTGAAGAAGTTATGTAAATATCAGGATATATAGCGTGAATGGAAGCTTTTAGAAAACCCTTTAAAAATAATTTGCTTAACCTAAACGAAAATTGCATATGTTGAGTATACCTCATCCCGACATGAGAGCAATGCCTAAACTCAAACATATACTGGATGGAAATATTTTTTTTATCGCGTATTTTGGTTCATAGAAGTTGTGCCGAAATTGAACTCACCCTCTCTGGAGACTTCTCCACTTGGTAAAGGAAGAGCTATCTGCGACCATGGTTCTACCACAAAATTTTGATTATATATATCAATGTCTGTTCTAATTGGTTGATAGTAAGCTTCTCTATTCGACACTTCATAATTCAATCCGTTGTGGTCGGAATTAGTTTTATTTGACGTTTGTTTCGTAAAATTCTCAGTTCGAACAAGGCCTTGCTTGTGTATCTGTTGCCCTGATCGAAATGGGACCTGTATAAAATTCCTCTCACGATTTTCATCCGCATCGTCTCTAAGAGATGTATATTCTACATTATAATCTTGACCTATTTTATTTGTTGCGTAAAAGGTTTTATTTTTGTTAGAAACGTCAGTCTTGGGGTCCAACGAAGTATGGAATCTTGCGTCTGATCTATCTCCGCCAACTGGTAATAAATCTGATATATTCATTCTGTCAAATTTCTGAGTAGAGATATCCATAGACCTATCGTTCAAATCACCTGTCACAGAGTAATAAGGATTTGAAACATTCCAGATTTCCAATTCTCTTAATTTATCATTTAATTTTAAATCAATTTCATTTTGTCCATATACCTTAGATTCTGGTACAACTCTGCCAGCTTGTGTAGGCTTCGGTATTCTTCCCGGTATTTCGGATAAGTTGTTATCCACTTTAGAAGTAAGATCTTCAAATTTTAAATCCTTATTCAAAATTGTTCCTTTTTTATGAAAATGAGCGCCACCGGTCGTACGATGAAGTAACATTCCTCCTTCAGATCTCCTCGTTTGTTCTTGCGGTACAAATGGTCTGTGTAACTCCGTGAGTGGTTTATATCCTGTCATAATATCCCCTGTGGCGAAACTAGTCAACTGCTGAAACGGAGTGGGCATCTTTCCAAATGATCCCTGCATTAACCCCGTATCAGCTCTAGCTTTCACGTCAGAAAGTATGAGGGGGTCTTTATTTTGTATATATTCTTTATGTATAATATCATTTTTGTCTCCCCGCTCCATTTCTGGTTCATAAAAATTCACACCATTACTTCTACCATTCATAACCTCGTCTCCATTGAAGGTCTTACCAAGCCCTCTTATTTGTTGGTTACGTGGACCTGCGTTATATATATTTTTTCGTCTTCCACTTGATTCTGTTTTATCTTTTATTTCAAATTCATTTTTTTCACCGAACTTGCTATATCTCGTCATTGGTCTTTCATAATCTTCAAAATACCGCATTCTAGTTGATTCCCTGTATCCATCCCTAATTAATTTATCGCGGTCCATATCGCTATTTAATGTCATTGGTTTAAGATCATAAACGTTGATTCCCTCAGATAAGCCAAGTGATATATTGCCACTTGTTTGGTTAATGGTTCCTGTTTCACCTTTACGAATTAAATTTTCCATTCCTCTCTGCTCCTCTTCAGAATTAATTTTATATTCTTTGACATCTTCATGTTGTGGTTTTCTACGGAGTTGTTCACGGAGAGAGTTTTTGAGAGGGTCATTGAGAGGGTCATAAATAATTCCAATTGAATTTTGAATCTCTTCTAGATACATCTTTATACGGTCGCCATGTAACGTATGTGAAATTGGATCGTAATATTTTTTCCACGCGTTTACATACGTAGCGCTAGTTTTCACTTCTGGTGAATTATCGTCGATAACATAATGGGTATTAGAAGAAGACATGACTCTGTCAAATTCCATTAATTTACCTTCAAATTGTTTTAATACCGACGTTGGTTTGTTGTTTATTTGATTTGTGAGTAAAAAGGCTTTGATTTCATATAAAAACCCGCTACTTATTATTTCAAAATTTTGTTGTATCGTTTTTTTTGCTAGATCCTCGTATATCCAATTAAATTTATTGTTAACTTTACTAAATTCATTAAAAGGTCCATTGGATTTAGCTTTGAGTAAATAAAATTTCACATTTTTAAGATAAATATAGTTTGCTTGGGATTGATTGAATGTATTATGTATAGCTCCGAGAAGTAAAATGTTGTCTCTAGTATAAGTTGTCTTAGGTCTCAAAAGTTTAAATTGAGTAAGCCCTGGTGTATCTGCTTTCACACTCGATCTATGCGCGACTAATTTGCCAGTTGCTAACTTTAAAATATGATAACCAAGAATGAATTGGACTACATATAATATCATTTTTATATGTCTAAGAAAAAAAAAAAAAACTATATTAGAATATTTTTTTTCTAATACACTGAAAATTATGTTTTGTGATCATATCCAAGCGGATGAGCTGGATGGCGTCGTGAATTCTTTAGATGATGCCATTGTTTCAAAACACGTGTTAAGACTATTATTAAAAAGACAATGGAAACAAAGGACTGAAGATTGGTATAAAATTAGAACCACTCTTTTAACAGCAAGTGAATGTGCATCTGCTCTAAATCTGAACAAATATTGTTCCAAACAAGATTTGATAAAAAAAAAATTAGGTCTCGTAGAATCATCAGGTGGAAATGCTGCAACAGCACACGGTATAAAATATGAGGATGAAGCAGCTGATATATATGCAGCTCGCAATCCGCATCTAGTTCCATTTTTTGAAATAGGTCTTATAAGACACGATCAACATTCTTTTCTAGGAGCTAGCCCTGACCGTGTGACGAAAGACGGAATATTAATTGAAATCAAGGTCGTTTTTTAGCTTGTATATAAACCTTTTATATTTCTACTATCACTATCCTTATCAGCACTCACAGGATTCACAGCATCGACTGATTCTTCGATTCTAGATAAATCATCTCTAATATTACAATCTATATTCGCAGTATCAAATTTCACTATTTTGTTTAAATAGCAAAATACTTTGCATAGTAACCAAGACAATTTGCCCCCAGGGCATAACCTAGTGCCGATTGCATTTTTTATATAATCGCTTGTTGATACCAATTTAGGCAATCTTTCTGAAAAACCTTTTGCAGTTAGATGATGTGTCCCATATAGGACATATAACACAGACCCTCCTAAAAGAGATAATGCTATAAAAATTGCTATAGAAATAGTAACATAAGGAGATATAATATTTACGTATTTTTTTGTAGTGGGATAGAATGGAATTTTTTCTGTAAAATAAGTATCAGTTGCTTGTAGTGGTGTTCTTCCTCCGACGCTTATCTCAGCCATTTCTTAGAAGAAAGAAAATAAAAAATTCACATTGCAAGATATCGAAAAATAGTGTCCGTTGGTGCGCAAGATCACGAAGGAAGTCCCCGTACATTACATGCCGCAATTGCAATTGTCGATGGAAGTCTTAAATCTCGAAGTGTGTCATTTTGTACAATATCGCCCAGACAAAGGTTTATTTGATCCACCACAGATGGAGGTGACGATTGTAAAGAGAGATAGAACGTGGTTCGAGAAGTATTTAAAGGTATTTGAAAATTTTATTATAGAATTAAACACGGCTAGAGAACAAATTCAAGCAGGTGAAATTCCGCAGTCACTAAATGCTTTACCGACGAATAAAAAAAGGAAAATTAAATCAGATATTGTAACTGACTGTATTATAGCGCAAGACCTTTATGAGTAAGTTTAAATTTAAAGTTAAAGACGTCTCGTCGAATTACTCGCAATGAATTTTACTAATTTGGAAAACGTTATTTCTTCTAGCATTGGATATTCATCTCTATATTCTATTAAAATCTGATATATCTCTTCAAAATGAATTTTCATCGTATCGTACCAGTCGTCATTTAATATGTTGAATTCTTCTGTTTTAATATACAAATTATCATCGGAATCATAGCTCAGGCAATCCAAAGAGTCATCATCCTTTTTTTGGGAAGGCATTGTACTTGAACAAAAAAAATGTATATATTACAAATGAAAAAATTATCTGATTTTATTAAAATCGCGAAGAATAGCAAAGTGGAAGTGGGTGCATCTTGGTCAGGTGACGCATGTAACGATATAACTAATGTTATTGTTCGTGATATTAAACTAGGTAAAGTTGACCAAGTAATTGTGCCGAAGACGGGGAATACGATACATAGTCATCCGAGAGGATGTAAAGATATAGACAATTGTTCTATACAATGGCCAAGTGCCTCCGATATGGCTTTATATGCAGAAAGGTATGATGAGACACATCTATGTTATACGAAAGAAGGAAAAACTTATTTAATCAAATCAAATTATATGTTCGACGAAGATAGTGTTGAGTGTATAAAACAATTTTATGATAAACTTGAAGCATACTTTGATGGAGACAACATAGATTCTCATGCCGATTATACTAAGATATTTATGGTTACAGCTAAATTACATAAATGGTTCACAATTAAATTACTACATGTAGATTAATTATTTTTTTATTTTTTCGTTATCTTTATCAAACTCCATATCTTCATCGTGGTGATGTTTTCTCCATGCGTCCCTTGCCTGTTTAAAAACAATTTTTACATAAACAACTCTTAAATCTGACCCTACCGGAGCTTTGCATTCATGATATAATTCTTTGTTTTTCATAAATTGCCGGAAATATTGGAATGCGTATAACTTTATATTCAAACCCGACATTTCTTGTCTATATATATTATAGACTTGCTGTAAGCTTAATATTTGAAGCGTGCTGGCATCTGATAGATTGTTGTGTTCTCGGTAGGATTTTGTAACTTTGTTAGCATATTCTTGATTCAGGAATTCGTATTCTTCCCATGAGATAATATATTTTCTATTTAATACTTGATCCCACCAGGATTCCACTGAATTATACGAATGCATTTTTTGCGCTCTGAGGAGAGCTGTAATTGGGAATTGACTGAAGACGAAACCATTAAGATCAATATCGTTATATAAATAATATATTAGACATTTAAGACCGAATGAATCATGATCGTATAAACATCTATCTAATTCTTTAAAATGATCGTAATTACCTCGGTATTTCGAAGTACAGTTTAAACACATAAATCTCCTAGAAGATTCACCTGCTTGAATTGCATGGTCATTATTCGAAGCAAATATGAAATTTGAGTAATTGTCAACATAGTAGGTATCAAAGCCTTTATGTTCGCAGCGAAGTGACGGTTCGGTCAATAGACCTTTTAATTTACCAGATAAAGATTTACAATTTCCAGGCACCGCTTCATCAGCGAAAACAAAGAGTTTGTCAGCTAAATGTGAATTGAATTTTCCTAGTAAATCTTCCATATCTGTGATATGAAGATAATGTTTGCCATATATTTGCCCTAAAGCTTCGACGATTTTACTTTTACCTACCCCCTCAGCTCCCACTAGAACAAGGGCGACGCCCATTTTTATCCATGGCTTTAGAACAGCATGTGCTAACCATTTTATTACATATTGATAAATAGTATCGTTTTCATTGCACCATATATCAAAAATATGCCTTAATAAAATTTTTATGTAATCTTTATAATCGATTTTGGATTTTAGTACATCGATTTTACATTTATCAACTGTAAGAGATAATCCAGAGTAAATATTGAAGACGTCTCTACCCTGAGTATATGTTGGTCTTGGATCAAATACTATCTTTCCCTTACATTTTTTCTCAGGGTGCTCCATCCAAATTTGTCCAATGGACACTAATCTTGTTTTAAATAGTCCCTTTTCAGTAGGTATCGGTACTATGACTCTGAGATGTTCGAACATAAGTAAAAAATCTTTTTGATTTTTTTGTATAAAATTCCATTTTTGCACGTGTCTACCTCTTACATATGCACGCAATAGAAAAATTGTTTTACCTGGGTGGTCGGTTATCATAGTGACAATGTTGTTTAAAAATTTAGTAATTTTTAATTTCATTGTCTCTGGGTCAAAATTACTTTTGTGTCCATATTTTGAAGAAATGTACTCGATTACTACTTGCATACCGTCGTTATAAATAGAATAATATTCCGGTGGTAATTTAGAAAAATCCATATCATCGTGCGGTTCAAGATCGATGTCGTCGTATTGTAATTTTGAGTTGAGTGGTATTTGCTCTGCGTCTCTAACACATCTTAAATCCGTCAACAATTCCTCTTTCTTTCTTCTTACTCTTGCTAATTTTAATAATTGCAACGTATCATTTTCGTATTCAGGGAAAATTCTACGTCCACCTTCCCCCCTATAGTCGAATGTCCCGTAATAGCGTAGCGCACGATGAGCAGGCCCACCTTGCGTCTGTAATTGCCCTTTATCATCAAACACCGGCTTCTTATATTTATCAGAAAATGCCATACGCAATTTCCCAGATGATATAATTTGCTCATCTATATAATCACGCATAGTCTTATCCCTTTTAAATATATTTTCATAAACAACCA
>MDTG01411718.1_pt1 | contig 11172 bp, 9 predicted proteins | sample 811421 | NCBI WGS metagenome assembly MDTG01 (sample SAMN05326645, study PRJNA326480) | marine metagenome | isolation source: seawater | place: Pacific Ocean: South East | collected 2011
ACTAATATGATGAAAAAAATGGCATTCAAAAAATTGGTGCATTACGAAAGTTACAAACCATTAATACTTACTAAAAAAGGTAAAAAAGAAGCTGCCTTAATAATTCGTAAGCATCGTCTTACGGAAATGTATTTAGTAGAAAAAATGGGGTTTGGCTGGGAGGAAGTTCACAATATTGCTGAACAAATTGAGCATATCAAATCTCCAAAATTATTTGTAAAAATGGCTGAATTATTAGATTATCCAAAGTTTGATCCACACGGCACACCAATTCCAGATATAAATGGGGAAATGGAATGGAAAGCCTATAGTAAACTAAGTGAGTGCAAACCAGGGGATATGGTAAAAATGTCTGCAGTCATAAAAACCACTGATGAGTTTCTAAAGTTTTTAAACAGGAGAGAAATACACCTGGGATTAAAAATAAAAATCAAGTCTGTGGAACCCTTTGACAATTCAATAGTTGTAAAATACAAAAACCATTTGGAAGAAACCTTAAGCCATACTGTATGCGAAAGGCTTTTGGTAGAGAAATTTTAAATCTTGAAAATTTAAACTAAACCTAATAAATACATAGGCGGTTGTCCGCCTTGACAAAATAAGATTTATAATTTATAGCCTTGGGATCCATACAGCCGCAAAGATTTAGTATTTCGATATTTTTAAAATCAATTGGATGACTCTCTGCCTGTAAAGCAATATAACCATCAATTAACACCTCCCCTTCCTTAGCAATCCAATAATCTTTGCTTTCAACTCCTCGGGAAAACCAATCCTGGTCACCCATTCTAGGGTTAGTGAAGCCTCCCCCAATTTGGGGTAATTGGTATTTTAAAACAGTATCATTTTCTATTAGGTGAGTAATGCTTTCTCCCCCCAAAACAATGACTTCTCCTTTAACCCACTGATCCCCATGATATGTAGCAGAAGTTGATTTTATGCAATGTCTATAATTAATCATTCCATCAATTTCCACTGCCGTACCTGGAGTACACAAGTTTCCTGTAGTCCGCATTTCTTTTCCAAGGCCCCCTAATAATTGAATTTCAATAGAAACCGGAAAAAACTGACCAAAATCATTGCTTCGTGCAGATTGGGAATGTAACATTATACCACTATTTCTTATGTTCCAGCTCTCACCTCCACTAACTTGATCACCTAAAAATCGGTAATCAAATCGCAATTTATAATAGGAAAATGGTTTATTATAATAAATATGTGCGTAACTATCATCAAAAGTATTATAGTCATCGTAAGAAATTCGGATCATACTATCTTGGACCCGAAAAGTGTTGTTAAGGTTAAAATTTAAATCATGATTAGCAAACTTGATTTCCCACTCTGACAAATCCTTTCCATTGAACAAAGGTTGCCATAACTCTTGATTGGGCATTTGTTCTTTGCAAGAATTAACTAAAAATAGTAAACTAACCAAAAAGAGTGATTTTTTCATTATTGATGTTTTTTAAATTAAATACTCTTATTCCTTATTTTGTTAATATGTTAATATTGATGTTGTAAAATAAGATCTCATCAAAAAAAAGGAATAAATTTTTAGGAATCTTAAAAATGATACAGTTAGTGTAAGATCCCTTAATTACAAGTATTATTTAACATTAATTTTATTGATATGTGTTTCCATCAAGGAAATTAATTATTTGTTTTTGTTAAGACCCCGCTTCATTCTAGATTCGGGGTTTTTTTAACCATTATTATGCACTGCTCCTTAGCAGATAAACTTATTTTAATGCCCAGTTTTAAATCTTTTCCTTCATATCTCCCATTTAGCTGTTTTTGATTGGATTCAATGCTATATATAGCATCGTAATCTAATGTAAACCATTCTGGAAATTGATTGATTCTAGGATAATCAACCGGAAGATTTAGAATTGTTTTATGTCTTTTTTGATCAAATATCAATTGCCCTTCCCAATCATCCTCGGCTGTAATGACAAAATATCTCTTATCCTTAGCTGAGGTTGCTCCTATTTCCACAGTAGGTTGCCAAGGATCCAAATGTGCGCCTTGAGTTTTCCAAAGTCCATACATCAAAGCTGTCCTTGCAAAATTCCCATCTCCATGCCACCCTTCAATAATCCCAGAATTTTTTTGCATTCCAAAAAGTACTTGAATCTCGGAATCAATCCAAGCTTTAAGCTCACAATCCTGCCTCCTATTATATAAATTAATCCCGCTTTCAATAGCATCAGCGTAACCGTCTTGGCTACCCAAAGGCCAAAGCTGATTTTTTGGCTCCCACTCAAAATTACGATAGGTATTGTTCAAACTTTTAAAAGGTTTTAAAACTGCCTCTATGTATTCCGATTTGTTATCTGTCATCCATACCGTATAAAAAGCATTCAACGTATAACCCCATGTATCTGCAATTCTATTATCTATTACTTGATTGGCTTTTAAATTAATCGAATTGTAAAAAAATCCATCCTGGTTACGTCCAAAAGTCAAAATTCTGTCTAACAAGCGATAAAGGTGAGGTTGATATTCATATTTTTTCTCGTGAGAAAGAAGATCAAGAGTCATATAAACCTCACTAAGTCCTCCAATGATCTCACAACCATGATCCCTGAGTTTAAGGTATTCAACATTAGATAAATTAATCTCTAATAAATAATAATCTGCAATTTTAATCGCCCAGTCTAGATATTTTTGATCCCTAGTCATCCAATACACTCTTGAAAGTGTCTGTAGCATCTCCCCATTGATTTCTTCAACGTAAGAAGATTTTGTGAAATATGTGTCCAAGGAATCAAAGTCACTAATATGAATATATAAATCGTCCAAAATCTCAATCATTCTTTCTTGCCATGGAGATGGCCCAATAAATTCATTTAAAGGCATTAAGCCATCTTTGATATATTCAGAGGCTCCAAAAATTATATTTCCTAAATCTAAATTTTCATTTTGGAAGGTTTTTTTAGTAAATGAATAAACATCTGGTAAAGAACCTATTCGTGATGTTAATTTTTTCTCATTATTTAGCATATCAAGTAACACTCCATTATATAAATCTCTATCTAAAAGATAAGCAGTCAAGACCATAAAAGGGTAATTATCTGCAGCTGAATTTGCTGGTTCCCAGAGATCAATTTTCTTATTTAAGTTGGTTGGAATTAGTCCACTTTCAGGGTCTCTCCGTTCTAACCATACATTTGTAAATTTCAAAGATCTTTTAAAACTTTCCTGAGCTAAATTTCCATTTATAACTGCTTTTTCTACTAGAGAATTATCAATAAAATTAGAGTTTTTACAGCCTAAAATTAAAAGTATAAAAATATATATTAAACAAATGCTTTTCATTACTTTATGATATTTAAAGTAAACTTTTACTTGATATATAATTTGGTAATTCTGCTATTGAGTTAATAAGATGGTCAGGACTAATAGAAGAAGTTTCATATATAGAAGATCTGAACTTACCAGTCTTAACCAAAAAAGATGTATACCCCATATTTTGAGCGCCTTGGATATCATTAATCAAATCATCACCGACCATAGCAATTTCATCTACTTTACAGTCAAAATTCTGAGCAGCTAATTCAAAAAAAGTTTTTTGAGGCTTCCCGACAATTATAGCATTCGTTTGCGTCGAATATTCAAGTCCAGCAATAAAAGCGCCACTGTCAATTATCAAACCTTTTTTACTTTGGAAATAAGTCCCCTTATGCAGTGCAATCAGTTTTGCTCCCTCTAAAATCAAATTCATCAAATCGTTCATCAAATTATAGTTCCAATTTGGGCCAATATCTCCAATAACGATTGCTTCAGGTCTAGGGTTAGAGGTATCAAAATGTTTATAATCAAATTTTGCAATCTCTTGTAATACAAGTTTACAAGATTTAATGCCTAACCTACTTAAAAGTAGAGTCCCTGCATAGTTTGCGCTTATTAAATCATCTTCTTTTAAAAGCAAACCAATTCTATGCATCTTTTCAACTAATTTTTTTCTGGGTAACGTAGTATTATTAGTAACAAACTTGTAAGGAATTTTATTTTGTTTTAACCACTCAATTGTTATATCAACTCCAGGAATTATTTGATTATCTACATAAAAGACACCATCTAGGTCAAATAAAAAAGCTTTGATCATATACAAATAATTACATTTATCTAAAGTTAAAAATTAAACTCGTCCAATATTCATAATTGTAGTATAAGATTATATAATCAAGTGTTGAAGGTATAAAACCTGAGCTTATCTAATAGTAAAATTTTAAGATCATTATAATCTATATCATAAAAAGAGAAATTTATTTTTATTTTGTATATCACAATTTAAAAAGTCTACAATTACTTTTTCAAAATAGATTCTAAGTCCTATAATTAATTACAAAATAATAGTAATCTAAAAAAATTTAGTTTTAGTTAAATATTTGCTTTTTTTGAACATTTTGACTTTTTTTTGACGTTTTTTGATGATTTTTGATGATTTTTGACCTTTTTTAGATTCTTCAATAATTTAAAATTATCCTACTTTTTAATCAAATTTCCTTAAATTAGTTTGATAATATATGGGTAAGAAAATAATTAAATGTAGTCAGTGTAATGAAGAATTTGAAACTGGTTTCGAATACAGAATGCACTGGGAAACCCACCTAGATGATTACTTAAAGAAAGTCAAAAAGAAAGATCCCGATACCGAAAGTTAATCTAATTATATATTTCCTTTTATAAATTAATCCCTATTTCAAATATTTTTATAACTCCCTACACTTTATAAGAATAATTCACAAGTTTTTAAAAATGAATAAATATGTATAATTAGATCTAAACAAAAGAAACCGCCATATGTTTTAATCATTTTCAACAAAGGGTATCTTTGATTAATAATTATTAAAGTTTCCTAGAAGTATATATATAAGTAAAGTCATGAATAAAAGAAATGATGAAAAGACCTTAGTATGCTTCCACCCATTCATTTCAACAATTTGTAAATCTTTGATTTTAAATTCTTTATCATCAGGAAAATTATAAGAAATCAAAATCATTACAATCATATTTAAAATAAATTCAATTCCCCATATGTGTACAAAATGGAGGTTAACATTAAATATAAAGGTGCTAGTAATGTAAAATGCCAAACCTGTTAAAAGAGCTACCTTAGCAGCTAAAGCTGAAATTTTAGGCAAGAAAAATCCAGCTAAAATAATTGAGGCAACTGGGATAAAGAAAATCCCATTAAGTTGTTGAAGTAATTGATACAATCCATCTGGTGCATTTCCAACCATAGGTGCAACACAAATAGCAAAAATAGCCAAAAAAGCAGATGTAATTTTACCCGTTTTTACCAGATGAGAATCGTTAATATTAGGATTAATATGTCTTTTAAATATATCTATGCTAAATATGGTAGCAGCACTATTAAGAACACTATTAAAAGTACTCAACACAGCGCCCATTACAATGGCAGCAAAAATTCCAATGAAGCTATTAGGCAGTACTTTTTTAATCAATTCAGGGTATATCATGTCTTGATTATCGTAGAAAAAATCACCATAATAATAGAATCCAATTACTCCAGGCAATATAATTATTAAAGGCACTAGTAATTTGAGAAGTCCAGTAAAAAGCAATCCTTTTTGGGCTTCCTCGAGATTTTTAGCTCCTAAAGCTCTTTGAATTATCATTTGATTCATACACCAAAAATATATTTGATTAATTATAAGTCCAGTAAATAGTACTTCAAATGGCATCACAGAATCTTTGTCCCCAATAACATTAAATTTTTCTGGAGCATTTTGGTAAACCTTACTTAAACCATCAATTGCATTTCCTTCTCCAATATTGGCTAGAGCTAGAAAAGGAATAGCCAAGCCACCAATCAAAAGACCGTATCCATTAAGAGTATCAGATACCGCTACAGCTTTTAATCCCCCAAAAATCGCATATAAAGAGCCTATTAAACCAATGGCCCATATAGTATAAATCATAGCCTGGGATTTTGGCACATGTAAAAGTTCAGATATATTAAAAATACTTTCCAAATTTATTGCTCCCGTGTATAATACTATTGGTAGTAGGGTAACCACAAATGAAATCATTAGGAAAAAGGCAACTAAAGAGCGTGTAAAACCATCAAAACGATTTTCCAAAAATTGTGGGATAGTTGTCAATCCCATTTTCAAGTATTTTGGAATAAAATAAACTGCAGTAAGAATTAGCGCCAAAGCAGAGGTTACTTCCCATGCTATTATTATAAATCCGTTTTTATAAGACGAACCATTCATTCCAATCAAATGTTCTGTTGAAATATTAGTTAGAAGCATCGAACCAGCAATTACGATACCTGTAAGGCTTCTTCCGCCAAGAAAGTAACCTTCTTTTGATGTCAACTTTTCCTTTTTCAGCTTATACCAAGAATACACTGCTACAAAAAAGGTATAGGCCGCAAATGTCAAAAATAATTGCATAAGCTAATTTTAAAAAAGTTTAAGAAAGGTTGACAGGTTTGTTTTCCTTTAAGGATTTTTTTGCGGCTATTGCAATTGCTAATGATGCTAAGCCATCCTCAGCACTTATACTAGGTGCTTTTTTATTTTGTAGAGTTTTTACAAAGTCTGTTAATTCATTTCGATATGAATCAGAATATCGCTCAATAAAAAAATATTTTGCTCTAGAATTATGGTGACCGAGTTCATCAGCAGTCATAATCTTATCCTCTAAAACGTTTTGGGTAGCTACCATTCCTTTTTCTCCGAAAACTTCAATTCTTTGGTCATAACCATATGAACTGTATCTACTGTTATCTATTTGAACCATGCAGCCTTTTTTAAAAATTAATGTAATTACTGCGGTATCAATATCATCATACTTTTCCATTTCTAAATCTCCAAAAACCTTACCATTAGCTATCACTTGAACTACTTCATCTTCAACCAAATACCTAGCCATATCGAAGTCGTGAATTGACATATCAAGAAATAACCCTCCAGAATTTTTAATGAAATCAATTGGAGGAGGTTCAGGATCACGACTAGTAATTTTAATAATTCTTGGTGTTCCAGCCTTACCCATATTAATTGCCTTTTTTAGTTGCATAATATGGGGATCAAATCTTCGATTAAATCCAAGCATAAAATGGATCCCAGCTGATGCGACCATTTCGGAAATAGTTTTAACTTTTTCATAATTCAAGTCAATAGGTTTTTCGCAAAAAATATGTTTCCCAGCTTTTGCAGCCAGGAGAATATGTTCATAGTGAAATGCAGTAGGTGAAGCAATAATAATGGCATCTAATTTTGGTTCTTTTATCATTTGATCATAATGATCAAAATGGAACTCTACTCCATTTTCATTTAAAAACCCTTTATCCTTTAATTTAACTGGACTTGCTGCAATTACTTTTGCATTATTGCAATAACGTTGAATATTGGAAAGGTGAACTTTTCCAATTCTACCCAAGCCCACTATGCCAAAATTTAACATACTTTGAAAATTTATCCTAAAGTTTTAATTTATTAAAACAATAATTTTTCAGGCAAGTATTTGGAAATCAATCCCTCGTAATAAGGACGAAGGGCCTTAGAATCTGGTGGAACAGGCGCTTTAGAATACAAATCATAAGGATTGAATAACTTAACCCATTTAAAATATTCCCTATCCTCATCACTCATTAGATGTTCATAGGCCCCCTCGCGATGCTGGGCATAAAAAGAGTGATATCTAATCATATAAAGTGCTGGCTTGGGTAAATAATCTCTTAAAATTTGGTATAAATATTCATCATGACCCCAGCTCATTTTAACATTTTGCAATCCACAGTTTTCACTGTAGATTCCATATTTAGTATTGTACCTTTCATCGCTAAAATCAGGATTATTACTAAAAAATTCTGGATATACAATTTTACTGGAATAACTACACCCTACTGGATAAGTATCGCCTACCACAGCCCATTGTGGTTCTCCAAATAAACAAAGTACTTTCCCAAGGTCGTGCAATAATCCAGTAAGAACAAACCAATCAGGGTGACCATCTTTTCGGATTGCTTCCGAAGTTTGTAATAAATGTTGCAATTGATCAAGCTCAATATCGGGATCACTGTCGTCTACTAAGGTATTGAGATAATCTAGTGCATCCCAAATAGACATTTCCCTTTTATTGAAGGCCAAAAACTCATCTTCTTTGGCAGATACAAAATCGTACGTTTGATATTTGTGATTTAAACGATAGAATTCTCTGACTGTAGAATCTCTATCAGAATCATTATAATTTCTGTACTCATCTTTCTTTTTTGTATTCTCAGGATCAGGATATCTTCTTAAAATATCATCCTCCCATTCTTCAAGACTAGAGAGTGGATTTAGATTTGAAATTTTCATATCAGGGTTAAATAATGTATTTAAATTTAAAAATATATTTAATAACAATTGTTTTTTTACTAAAAATTAAGACTAATGATATTTTTAATTATAATTTAACTATATTTGTATATACAATTCTTGTATATAGATTGATTTATGGTTAAAGCTGCCTTTTCAGCGAAAAAACATCCCAAGCCAACTGGCTTGGGAGTTTTTTTATCGGTCAAACCCTTTTTGCCTCAATAAAAGTTTTAAAATCTTTTACAAAGCCCTCATTTCTTGAGGGTTTTGTATTATTCACCAAACAATCAGAAGAATATTTCTCTAATTGCTTTTATAAGTTCATCACTTTTAATACCTTCAGATGAAATCCCTTCTTGATTAATTAAATAGGTAAATCCTGTCTCAGTTCTTATAATCTTTCCATTATCTTTTATTTCAGTAGTTCCCATATTGGGAGATTTAGCCAGGATACTTACTACTCCTCTTAGGTCAAAAACTAATACTTCAAGAAGGCATTCATTTTTTTGATCTTTATTACAAAACTCAAAAAATAGTGTCTTACCATCATTCCCTTTAAAAATTTTAAGTTCTCTATCTGCATCGGTTATCAAAACCTTAAATCGCTCCTGAAATATTAAAGTGTTAAAAAAAATTATAAGTGAAAGGTAAATAATCATAATTGTTAATTTATTTTATTTTAAATACTGATCTTCTGTTTAATTGGTGTTCCTCTTCTTGGCAGGCTACATTGTCCTCACAATAGTTTTCTAACTCAAACTCTCCAAATCCATCGGTTGTTAGTCGCTCAGATGCAATTCCTCTCCTAACTAGCCAGTTTTTGGTTGAAGTTGCCCTATTAATCGAAAGCTTTTGATTATAATCATTAGATCCACGAGAATCTGTGTGTGATGCAATAAAAATTTCCAAATCAGGGTATCTTATCATTGCAGCGTAAACTTTTCGAAGTTCTTTAGCGGCTTTAGGATTAATGTAATACTTATCCAGATCAAATAAAATCGGGTTGATATCAAGCAAACAAACTAAATCATCTGGTATACAAGTAGACGACCAATCTAAACTTAAGTCTTTTTTTACTTCACCTGAGGTATCAGGTAATTGGATCTCGGCAAGTGTTTGAGAATATCCTGGATTTTTTGAAGCCTCAATTGTGTACTTTAAAGCACATTGTATATTTTCATCAAAACGATAAATCGCATCCTCTCCAACAAATTGATCTGAGATAATTTGACCATTTTCATTAATAAGCCTTACATAAGCATTAGGTATTGGTTTTTTAGTATTCTGATCAAAAATTATCCCTGATAGATTAATATCACACCCTCTTCTGCTGACTTTGTAAACCTCATCCGATTTACTTCCCCAAAGTCCCTTTCTGTTTGACGAAAAGTAGCCCAAATCCTTACTTTCTTTATATATAAACCCAAAGTCATCCAATTTACTGTTGACTGGCTCTCCAATATTTGAGGAGCGGACAGGAAACCCTTTCTTATCCAGTCCAGTATAATAAATATCAAAGCCCCCTAACCCAATTCTTCCATCACTAGAAAAATACAGAGTATTATTTTCACCAATAAAAGGGAAAGATTCTCTAAATTCAGTATTTACTTGTGGTCCGAGATTGATTGGCTGCCCAAATGACCCATCCTCAAAAATATCTACGTACCAAATATCAGAGTAACCAAATGTACCAGGCATATCAGAGGAAAAATAAAGTTTCTTTTCATCCACACTTAAAGTTGGATGTGCCACTGAGTAATTATCATCGTTAAAAGGTAATTCCTTTATACCTCCCCAGTTTTCCCCGTCATCACTTTCTGCAGTATAAATTTTCAAATTAATCTGTTTGTTTCTGTCTGTGCCAATTTTACCATTGATAAAATTATTTCTGGTGAAATACATTTTCTTTTTATCTCGAGTTACTGAGGCAGAAGACTCATGAAATTCTGTATTAATTTCATTCGATAATCTTTTCGTATTGGACAGATTACCTAAAGAATCAATATCAGCAATAAAAAGGTCCAAGAAGGGCTCTCCTGACCATTCATAATCACTATTTCCTGTTGCATCTAAAGTTGAAGAATAAATAAGCTGGTTGTCACCATAGAATGATGGGCCAAAATCTGAATTTTCAGTACTTATTTGGGTTAATTCAATTCCAAATTTTTTACTTTCTAATTTAATAGTCTCAAGGTAATTAGGGTTTTTTTCATAATAATCTTTTATAACTAAATTATTACTCATTTCAAGGTATTTTTCAAGTAATGTATTTGATATTTCGTATGCTCCCTGACTCTTGAAACAAAGGGATGCGCGATAGTAAATCTCGGCGTTAATCTCATTGGGATATCTAGAGATAAGTTTATTATACCAAATGACAGCTTTTTCATATTGGCTATTTTTGAAATAGGAATTAGCTAAATACTCATAGGCTTCCTTGGAATCCTTTCCTGAGTTAATAATCTCTAAGTACTTTTGTTGGGCTTTATCATAAGAATATTTATCGTAATCTTTTTTGGCTAGAAAAATATTTTTTTCGCTTCTCTTATCAATTTTTCTTTTCTTTTGTGGCGTAGGAATATCATTGACCTCTAATAGAATATTGTCTTGCTCTTGATCCAAACCAGGTATTTGCATTTTAGGCTCAACTATAGATTTTTCAAATGCGACATTATTAACCCCTTCATCCACAATTTCATCTATTATATTGGCCTGCTCTTCCTTGTTCTGTTCTACTGAACTAGTATTTACTGGTTTATTCAAAATAAGGGGTTCCGTTATGGACTCAGTTATAGGTTTTTCAGACTCGACGTTATTAACTTTCCCTTCC
>MDTG01068970.1_pt1 | contig 11171 bp, 12 predicted proteins | sample 811421 | NCBI WGS metagenome assembly MDTG01 (sample SAMN05326645, study PRJNA326480) | marine metagenome | isolation source: seawater | place: Pacific Ocean: South East | collected 2011
GACATTTCAATTAAGCTTCCAAGTTTTATATTTCCTGGCTTTCCAAGATTGAATGCTTCAGGGTTTAAAAAGGCTGAAATTGCAACAAAGACTGCTGCTAATCCAACTAAACTGTGAAACCCAGCTACTAATTCTGGCATTGCTGTCATAGGTATTCTGTAGGCTATGAATGCTCCTACAGAACCTCCAGCCAAAATAAATATTAGTACAAAAATAAATCCTGATGAAAAATTACCTGTCGAAAGAAATGTTACCGTTACAGCAATAATCATTCCTAAAATTCCAAAAAAATTACCTTGTCTAGATGTTTCGGGTGACGACAATCCTCTTAAGGCAAGAATAAACAAGACACCTGAAACTAAATAAAATATCGCAGATAAATTTGCAGAAATCATTATTTATCCTTTTTCTTTTTTTTATACATTGCCAACATTCTTTGAGTAACTAAGAATCCACCGAAAATATTTATTGCCGCTAAAGCGATAGCCAAAAAACCAAAAGTACTTGAGGTATTAAATATACTTTCAGAATTTCCAGATAAACCTGCAATTATTGCACCAACAATAATTACAGATGAAATTGCATTTGTGACGGACATTAATGGAGTATGCAAAGAAGGTGTTACGCTCCAAACTACATAGTATCCAACAAATATGGATAATATAAATATACTTAATCTAAATATTAAAGGGTCAATTTCCATAATTTTATTTTACTAATGTTTTTTCAATTATTTCATCTTCCAGGTTAATTTTAATTTTCTTATTTTCTTTGTCGAATAAGTTTTCTACAAAATTAAACATATTTTTCGCATATAAGCTAGATGCAGAAACTGGTAACTTATTTAAAATATTAGTTTCACCCATTATTTTAACTCCGTTTTTTTCAACAACATTATCAACTTCAGTATAGGCTGTATTTCCACCTTGAACAGCAGCTAAATCATATACTACAGAGCCAGGTTTCATATTTTTAATCATACTTTCTTTAATTATAATTGGTGCTTTTTTACCAGGTATTAATGCTGTGCAAATTACTAGATCAATCTTTTTTAATGTTTCACTTAATAAATCTTCTTGTTTTTTTTTAAAATCTTCTGAAGCCTCTTTTGCATAACCACCCTCCGTCTCTAAATTTTCTGCACCTTCAACTGTTAAAAATTTTCCACCTAAACTTTCAACCTGTTCTTTTGAGGCCATTCTTACATCAGTTGCAAACACAATTGCCCCCATTCTTTTTGCCGTAGCAATTGCCTGAAGTCCAGCTACGCCTGCACCAACTACTAACACTTTAGCCGCAGGTATTGTCCCAGCAGCCGTCATCATCATTGGTATTGCTTTTTCAAAATTAGCAAAAGATTCTATCACTGCCTTATAACCAGCTAAATTTGCTTGAGAAGAAAGAATATCCATTGATTGAGCTCTAGTAATCCTTGGTAATAATTCTAATGAAAAAACTTTTACTCCTTTTTTTGTAAGAGCATTTATTTTTTCTTTATTTTCATATGAGTTGAGTGCGCCTATTAATATTTGATTTTCTTTTAATAAAGATATTTTATCATCTGCTAATAAACCTTGCTGAACTATAATATCAGATTTAGTCAATATTTCTTTTTCATCACTGGAGAATTTTACGCCTACACTGGAATATTCTTCATCTTTAATACCTAAATGATTTCCATATTCATTTATTAATAAAACTTCAAAACCTAGTGATAAATATTTTTTTGCAATATCAGGAGTGATAGCAATTCTTTTTTCATTTTTTTGAATTTCTAATATTGAAGCTATAATCATGAATGTAACCTACAATAAGAATACAGCCATTAAAACTAAAACGACTACAACAGCGACAGTTCCCCACAACACAAATTTAGTAAAATTATTCCATGTATTTTTATGGTTATCGTTGTCCATAAAAATGTTATTTCTGTCTTGCTTTAAATTTGGGATTAGTTTTATTAATTATGTAAACTCTACCTCTTCTTTTAACCATTTTTGAATTAAGGTCTCTTTTTTTGATAGATTTAAGTGAACTTTTTATTTTCATAATTTTTATAGTTTAATGCCGGCAACGTCCTACTCTTCCATGTCTTAAGACAAAGTACCATCGGCGCAGAAAGGCTTGACTTCCGAGTTCGGGATGGGATCGGGTATAACTCCTTCGCAATAATCACCGGCGGTTGTGTTATACCTAAAATAAAATTATTGTAAACTAAAGAATTATATTCTTTTTAAAGGATTTTTGACAATCTCTGATATATAATCTTTAAGATTTATTTTTCCATACTTCTTGTTAACTTTATTTGATAGATACATATTAGTGAGTGCTGATGCATATCTTTCACCACTCCTAGGTGGATAAAATTTTATTTTACTATCGAACATTTTTGCAACTTCAAGTATCGTGTAACTTTTTTTATGGGATATACTATAATGTTTACACATATCTTTTTTCCAAGCATAGTAACATGTTTCAATTGTATCAAAAACATGAGTAAATTTACGAGCTTGGGATCCAGGCCTAACTACTGTTAGAGGTTTTCTAGTTCTAAACTGTTCTTCAAATATACCAATAACTGTGGCCATATCGCCCTTCTTTATTTGCCCTGGTCCATAGACATTATAAAAATAGATAACCTCATACCTAAAATTGAACCATTTTTTCAAGTTTTCTAACAACTCTAAATTTTTAGCTTTTGTAAATGCGTAAGGAGATAAATTCTTATCATCACCTTTATTTCCAATGCTTGCAGAAGTTGCTGAATATATAAGTTTTATATTATTAGAAAGGCAAAAATTAAAAACCGCATTCGAACCAACTGTGTTAAAATCCATACAATCACTCATTTTTAAAAAACTTTGATATATTCTTGAGAATTCTCCAAAATGAAAAAGTGAATGAATATTTTTATTTATTGGTTTTAAAATTTTAGAGATATTTTTTGTATCTGCTTTAATATATCTAACTCTTTTATTCTTAATTTCATTTTTTTTACATCCAGTATAATAATTGTCTAAACTTATTATATTAAAAACAGTTTTATCTATAAAATACTTAATCAAGTTTGACCCAATAAATCCTACACCTCCAGTAACAACTATATATTTTTTTTTCATTTTAAAACTTAGAAATATATGATTTCATAATTGCAATATTTTTGTAATCCTCATTGATCAATTGTGATTCTATAATTAATCTATTAAAAACTCTTTTTTTTCTTGCTATTATATTATTTTTTTTTGGTAACATTTATTTTCTTCAGTTCCTCACTTACCATGTCTTTTGCTAATGATTTAATATTATGAATAGGTTTCCATTTTAATTCTTTTCTAGCTTTTTTGGAATTTCCAAGTAATGAGTCAACCTCTGTTGGTCTAAAATATCTTTTGTCTATTGATATTATTGCTCTGCCATTTAAGTATGCTTTTTCGTTAATTCCTTTTCCTTTCCATTTAATGTTCATTTTTAAAATTTCACATATTAGATTCACAAAATATTTAACACTATATTGTTTGCCTGATGCAATAACATAATCATTTGGTTTTTTTTGTTGAAGCATTTTCCACATTGCGAAAACATAATCCTCAGCGTGACCCCAATCTCTTTTAGAGTACAAATTTCCAAGATATAGTTTTCCCTTTTTTAATATAGAAATTTTGCATAATGCAGTTACAATTTTTTTTGTGACAAAAGTTTCACCTCTTAATGGGCTTTCATGATTAAATAATATTCCATTACAAGCAAAAACGTTATATGCTTCTCTATAGTTAATTGTTATCCAATGAGCATATAATTTAGCAGCTGCATATGGACTTCTTGGATAAAAATTTGTATTTTCTTTTTGAGGTGGCTTTGAAGCTCCAAACATTTCGGAAGTGCCTGCCTGATAAAACTTTACTTTATCTTTAATTCCAAGAGTCATTATTGAGTCTAAAATTCTTAAAGTTCCAAGAGCATTAACATTAGCGGTATATTCTGGAACTTTAAATGAAACACCTACATGTGATTGGGCGCCCAAATTATAAATTTCATTTGGTTTAATATCTTTTATTATTTTTAAAACAGATAAAGAGTCAGTAAGGTCTCCATAATGTAAATAAAAATTTGTTTTTTTATGTATATCAAGATAAATGTCATCAATTCTTTTTGTATTAAAAGATGAACTTCTTCTCTTCACTCCATGAACAACATAATTTTTTTTAAGTAGAAGTTTTGCAAGATAAGCACCATCTTGTCCTGTAACTCCAAAAATTAAGGCAATCTTTTTCATATACTTTAAATTTTTAAATTATAATATTTTATTTTTAAACAAAAAACCTATACTTGAATAGAGTCAATATTGCTTTTACTCCATCCATAAAATTAATTTTTTTACCCTCTTCATAAGTTCTTCCATTATATCTTATTGGTATCTCTTTAATCTTTATATTTTTTAGCCCAATTTTTGTTGTCACCTCAGGACAAAAACTAAAACCTTTTTCTTTAAGTTTTATTTTCAAAAAAATATCGCTTCTAAACATTTTGTAGCATGTGTGAGCATCAGTCAGATTTTGCGCATTTAAAATATTAGAAATAATTGTCAATACATGGTTATAAAATATTCTTAATAAAGATGAAAAATTTTTTAATAAATATCTATTTTTTCCAAGGACACGAGATCCATAAACTACCTTATGACCATTGTTAATAGCATCTAAAAGTTTGCGATAATCTCTTGGATCATATTCTAAATCACCGTCTTGTATTAAAACTATTTCTCCTCGGACTAGTTTTTGAGCTGTTTGAATTGCTGCTCCTTTACCTTGGTTTATTTTATGACTCACAAGGTGTGTAATTTTTTTTCTATTTTTATTTAATATATCTTTTGTTCCATCGGTTGAAGCATCATTTATAACAATGATCTCTTTTTTTAAATTTTTTAATTTATAAATTTTATTTAAAAGTTTTTGGATAGTATATTTTTCATTGTATACTGGAATAATAATTGATAATTTTTTTTTATTTTTATTCATCAAATATATGTTTTTATTTATTAGGCTAAAATTTAATATTTTAAAATTAAATTAATTTTTTTTTTTTTTGATTAATAAATAACCTTTTTTTGTTTTACTTAGGCTTATATCATCAAAGTTCTTAGTTCTACATATAAAAGGCGTATCCCAACATACAGATGTTTGGGGTTTTCCAGTTGGAATTATCGTATTTAGAGATAAATTATCTTTATAAACAGTATTATAATCAACCTTTTGAAAATACGGCCAAAATAAATTATGCTCATTATCATTTATTTTATTTACTCTATTAAAATTTTTAATTCCTAAAAATAAGAATGAAAAAATAATTAAACTAAAAACTATTTTCTTAGGTATCATAGTAACGAAAATTTTTTTAAAAATTTTAAATCCAATTAAAATTGTAAATATAAGCAATACAATGTAATGATTTCCCATCCTTATAACTGGAGAGTTATAAAACCAAAGAAATATACAAACTATTAATAAAGCTATTAAAAAGAAAATATCATTATTATATATCCGATATTTTTTATTGTTATCTTTTTTTCCTTTAGTAAAGATAAGTAAGATTATTAAAGGTAAACTAAAAGTAAGCAAATATTCAAAAAGTTCATTTGCATTCCTTTCAAACCATGTTGGAACCCAACGAAAATTTTCATAATATTCAGCATTTGTTAAATTACCCGTATAAGTCTCAAAACTTTTATTTACTACAAATGTAGAGTCGGAAAAATTTTTAACAAAATCTTCATTATACCAGGATGTGTTGAAACAAGACAATTCATTTGGAATAATTAAGCAACTTGTGTATATAAATTGCTGCATAACCCAAAAACTAAAAAAAAAGAAAACAAATAAAAAAAATTTTGAAAATAAAACCTGATAATAATTACGATTTTTTAAGAATAAATAAATTATAAGTAATGCAAAAGGTAAATTGCTAATTCTTGCAGTAATACTAAATAAAATAAAAATACTGATGAGCATAAAATAATTAAAATTTATTTTTTTGGATTCAAAGGTTTTAAAAAAATATAAAACTGAAATTATTAAAAGATAATTTGCAGGAACATCAATTCCATATGAGTTAAGTCTAGAAAATTTTATCACAAAAAATAATAGAAATAAAAAAGAAAAGTAAAATATTATCTTTGAATTATAATTTTGTGAGTTTATTTTTTTAATAATTTCAGATGAAAAAATTGAAAATACATAAATAAAAAAAATTGAGTTTAATATATAAACAGATTTAAAGTCTGATATAGGCGTTACAAAAGCTGAATGTATATTTAGCCAAATAGAATTCCATCCTTGCTGTACTTGCAAAGAACTTAAACCAAATATAATTTTCTCATTAGTAAAATTAACAATGTAAGGTAAGTGATAAAAACCAAAATCTTCATTAGGTTTGTGTGCGTAAAATAATATTAATGCTAGTAATAATGATAAAAAAAAAGCAGAAATTTCAAAATCTTTAAGTTTTTTTAGGAATTTTTTATGGTAAATGAAAAAAAATAAGCAGCCCACAATATGAAAAAATATATTAATAGTAATACTCAATGGGGAAAAAAAATGAAAAAAGGTAGCATAAAAAGCTGTAAAAAATAAGCCTAGTAAACCAATTTCACCTAATGAACCTTGATTATCATTTTTTAAAATTTTTTTATTTAAAAGTAATCCATATCCCAATGTTGAAAAAACAAAAAAGAATATTAAAAAAAAAAACTTTATCATAATATCTTATTAATTTAATTGTCTTAATTATTGAAATTTAAACTAATTAATATAATTTTAAAATAATCTATTATATAGCTTAAATCATAATCATTAAAATGAATATATTATTTAAATTAATCAGGTACCCATTCAGATTATTTGTAAAATCAAAATTTATTAATAAAAAAAAACTTAAAGATAGATTTTTAATTATTTATAAGAATAATTATTGGGATAATTCTGAGACTGTATCTGGGCCTGGCTCAACCCTAAAAACCACTGTTAATTTAAGAAAAAAACTGAAAAAAGTTATAAAAAATTATAATATTAAAAGTATTTTTGATGCTCCATGTGGTGATTGCAACTGGATCGAAAAAATTATTACAAATTCAAATATAAGATATATTGGTGCTGATATTGTTAATGACATCATTTTAAAAAATAAAAAAAAATTTAATGACAAAAAAATTTCCTTCAAAAGAATGGATATAACTAAAGAAAAAATTCCAAAAACAGATTTGTTTATTTGTAGAGATTTTTTATTTCATTTAAGTTATGAGGATATTTATATATTTTTAAAAAATTTAAAAAAATCAAATTCAAAATATCTTTTAATTTCAAGCCATTATAAAAATGAAAAAATAAAAAATATTAATAAAGATATACACTCTGGTGATTTTAGAAAAATTGATATTTTTCAACCTCCTTTTAATTTTACTAAAAATTATTTAACTGTAATTGATGATTATTGTGATAACACAAAAAAATATTTATATCTTTTTAAAAAAAAAGATTTTATTAAATTTTTTGACTTAATGAGTGATTAGTTTTTTCATTTAAATACAAAAATATACCGATAGGAAAAAAATAAAATATGTTGATATAATTGTTGAAAAAACTCCCTGATGTTGTGATTGGCCATAATGTAATAAGCATTGATCCCATCAAGCAAATTTTTGAAAAATTATATACTTCAATTTTTTTGAATAAAGCCAAATAAATATGATTTGCTGATTTAAATGATAAAATTATAAATAAACTAAAAATCATTAAAAAACCAGATAACCCTGTTTCAGCTAATAATTGAATGTATGAATTGTGTGGATGAGTTGAACAAACATATGGCATCACACTATATTTTTTATCATTATAGCAATACTGTCTATAATTCTTAGGACCAACACCAATAAGTTTGTTTGATTTAAAAAGATCCTCTGCAATTAAAAAGTGGCCTTTATAAAGTGCTGAAAAATTTGAGTCTCCACTTTGACTTATTCCCAACTGACTCATTGTAAAATTAAACATTCTTGTTTTAATCTCATTATTTAAAACTGAGGAAGTAAAAATTAAAATTAATAATGACACAAAACATAAAAAAAAATATTTTGAATATTTATTAATCATAAATATTAAATACATAAGAAATAATATTGACAAAAAAAATGAGGCCCTCTCACCACTTAAAAAAATTGCTAAGAAAGTAGTTAAGATGAAGAAAAAAAATATAAAAATTAAAGAATTATTTTTAGAAAATTTGGTTAAAAAAAATAATGCCATTAATATAGGCAATAACCTTACGAGATAACTTCCATAAATCAACTCATCACCAAAAAAACTTGAAAGACGAACTCCATTCATAGGCATTCCTGTAATATTATAACCAGTAAAGTATTGAAAATAACCATCCAAAATTAAAGTAAGGAAACTTAGAAATAAACTAAAAAATAAATATTTAATTATCTTTTCATTAATTGATAACACAAAATAAAAAGCAATAGCAAATATGCCAAATCTTAAGTATAAAATTGATTTAATAGAGGAAACTAATTTAAATTCTGAGAATAATGAGCTCAATAAGCATAATAAATAAAATATAAAAAAATATTTAAAGAAAATATTATCAAAAAGTTTAAAATCTTTAAAATAAAAACAATAGACAGTAAAAATAATGGCACAAAGTGATATAATTAAATCTGATAAAAATGGCCCTGAAATTAAAGCAACTGGAAGAAGTGAAATAAGTATGGTTAGTGATTGTTTTGTAAATAAAATTATACGATTACTCATTAAATAAAAATAAAGAATTACTTCAACTTATAAATTATAATTGAATATATCAATATCTGAAATGGCATATAAAAAACTAGCAATGTGTTTGTCAAATAATGTAAAATTAATGGTAAAAAAGATATTATCAAATAAATCACGATTGTTAGTTTTAGATCAAATTTTTTGTATAAAAGATGATGAAAATGATTAAGGTCTCTATTGAATGGATTAGATTTATTTAACAATCTTAAAAAAATTAATCTAACCATATCTAGACCCATAATAAAAAAAACTGATATCACTTCAAATACATCGACATAATCATAATAATTTCTATTAATTAATATATAGATAAAGTATGCAGATAAGAGATTTGCTCCTGTATTTCCTAGAAATACTTTATTTCTATAATTAAAATATAAAAGTGTTCCAAGACTAGAAAGTAGACTTATTTCCATAAATCCTAAATCGCGTTTTAAAACAAAAATGTTAACAATGGTTAATGCAATTATAGCAAAAGATATTAATAAACAATTAATACCATCAGACATATTCAAAGCTATATAGAGTAATAATACACACATAATTGTAATTGGTATTTTAAAATAACCAAAATAAAATTCATTATTAGATATTTCGAAAAAAACTTTGTGAATTAAAAAGCTTTCATCAAAATAAATTAAGATTAATGAAATTAGAATTACTGATAAAATTTTATACTTTGAATTTAAATCGAACTTATCATCGATAAAACCTAAAATAAAAAAAGCACTTAAGTAAAAAAAAAGATATAAATTAATATTTAAATTAACAAAAAAATTTAATGAAAAACATCCTATTAAGAGAATGTAAATTATAATACCGCCTATAAAAGGTATCGGAGAAGAGTGAATTTTTCCTTCAGATGGATGGTCTAAGGAATTATATTTTTTAGATATATTGTAACTTTTTAAAACTATCATTGAAACAATAATTGAGTTTATTACAAAAAAAATTAAAACTTTAATCATATGCACTTAATATCAATACTTTAATAAATAATATAATGGAAGATATTTTTTAAATTCAAAAATTAATTGAAATTAAATTTCCTTTAATTCTTTAATGAATGCTTTAATAGCTTTATTTGCTTTTTTTTTAAATTTTTTAATCTTGCTAATTTCATTTTTTGAAAATTTTTTAAATAAAATTGGTTTTTTTTTAAGAGAATTAATATCAATTATACGATTTTGCAAACCTATCATATCCATCAAACCTTTTACTTTGTAAGTGTCACTTTCAAAAGTATAAAATGCTCTCATCTTTGCTAATGCAATAAAGATAGAGTGAAACCTTCCGGTTATAATAAATTTTGAGTTATCAATTTTCTTTAAAAATCTAAGCACATAAAGTTTTTTGGTAATTAAATAAAATTTAGTAATAGTTTTTATTTCATATAGATTTATTAATTTATAAGTAAAATACCTAAAATATCTTAAGTAATTATTGTACAAGATTGGTATATATTCAAAATTATTATATTTTGAAAATTTTATTAATTTTTCATTATTAATATTAACTGAACTATCATTTACAATGACGTTTTCACCAATTTTAATATTTTTAAATTTTAATAAAGTTAATAAATCAGGAACAATCTTTGATTTAATTCTATTTTTTTTTAAATAATTGAATGAATAATATTCACGTACATATAGCTTGTCTACCATTTTTAATATTTTCAATTGATTTTTTTTTAAAGAGGAAATTGTACTGTTAAATATAATAATAGGTATATTATGTTTTCTTTTTACAAATTTTATAAAATTAAAAATTTGGTTAACTTTTTCTCTATCAGCATTTTTGTTACCATGAATTGTTCCTTCGCCATTAATCAAAATTAAATCGTAATCCATTTTTTTTGATAAAAAATTTAAAAAATTTTCTTCAAAAAAAAATTCTATCTTTAATAACAAAATTATTTTTTTGAAAAAGATCATAAATACATTCCATTAACAACGTGCATCCATGATGACATACTAAAGAAGTATCATTAATTAAAAGAACATTTTTTTTCATTCTTTTATTTTTTAAGATTCGTTATGTATAATCGATATGATTTTAATAATTCTTTATATTTTAATAATTTCGAATATTTTATATCTTTGCTTTTAATCCTTTTATTAACCTTTATAATCCAAGAACTGTACATATGTTTTTTATTTACGTCTGTTACATAAATTTTAAAATTGTTATCTAATGCAAATTGATCAATAATTTGCTTGTTTAGCTCCCATTTTTTATCGTAGTCATCACCTGATAAAATTCCATTTAATTTAATCTTTTTTGACCATTTAATTATGGTTTTACCATAATCTTGACCTGTATGAGCATATCCATCGAAGTAAA
>MDTG01150804.1_pt1 | contig 11171 bp, 10 predicted proteins | sample 811421 | NCBI WGS metagenome assembly MDTG01 (sample SAMN05326645, study PRJNA326480) | marine metagenome | isolation source: seawater | place: Pacific Ocean: South East | collected 2011
CTTCCATGTCTTAAGACAAAGTACCATCGGCGCTGAAAGGCTTGACTTCCGAGTTCGGAATGGGATCGGGTATTACACTTTCGCAATAATCACCAGGCGGCACCTTTATAGAGTATTTTTATTTTTTTACAACAAATTTTGTAAACAAGATTTGCATAAAAAACAGCAGTATTATTCTTGAATTAAATTTAGATTTTTCAAAATACCTTTTTTTAAATGTAATATTAATATCTTTTATTTTTAGATCATTTTTACTGTTATAAAGAATATCAAAAAGTATTTTGTATCCTCTGGAAAAAAAGTTTTTTTTGTAATTGGTAATAATTTTTTTTTTACAAATAAAAAAACCAGATAAAGGATCAGTAGTTTTTTTGCCGAAAAAAAAGTTTATGAAAGATATTGCTATGTGAGATATAGCACTTCTTAAAAATCCTAAATTACCAACTAGTTTTTTATTAGAAAATCTTGATGCTATAATTAAATCAAATTTAGAACGATTAAAACTTTTCCACATAGTAATAATATATCTGCTATCATGTTGCATATCTCCATCCATGACTAAAATATTTTGATATTTTGATTTTTGTACACCCATTAGAACAGATTTGCTTAAGTCTTTACTGACTCCTTTTCTTAAATATCCTTTAATTTTTTTGTGTTTTACTTTTCTTATTTCTTTAAAAGTTCCATCATTTGAATTATCATCAATAAAAATTACCTCTGCTATAAAACCAATTTTAGATAATTTATCAGACAGTTTTAAAATATTTTTTTTTTCATTAAGAGTTGGAATTATTACAGATAACATAATTTAATATACTTTAACTGGATTGATCATTCATTTTGTTGTTTTACATAATATAAATTAATATATTGATAACATTTGATGATAAAAAAAACAGCTCTCATAACTGGTATAAGTGGTCAAGATGGTGCTTACCTAGCTCAATTTCTCTTAGGAAAAAAATATAGAGTTATCGGAACAGATAGAGTTATCAATAAGAATAAATACTGGAGATTAAAGAAATTAAACATAATTGATAAGATTATATTTGAGAAAATGAACTTTGAAAAAGATGTAGACATAACAAAAGTTATGAAAAAATATAAAATTAATGAGATATATAATTTAGCTGCTCAATCTTTTGTCAGCCAGTCTTTTCAAAATCCGCTTTACACAGCTAATATTAACGGACTAGGAGTTTTGCGTTTACTTGATGCAATAAGAATAAATGATCCAAAAATAAAATTCTACCAGGCATCTTCATCAGAAATGTTTGGAAATTCACTTTCAAAAAAACAATCTGAGAATACTATATTTAAACCTCAGAGCCCATATGCAATTAGTAAATTATTTGGTCATTACATTACGAAAAATTACAGAGACTCTTATAAATTATTTGCTGTATCAGGTATATTGTTTAATCATGAATCACCACTAAGAGGAGATAGATTTGTCACAAAAAAAATTATTTCTGGATTAATTAAAATTAAAAATAATCAACAGAGTCACATTGAACTTGGCAATATTTATTCAAAAAGAGATTGGGGATATGCTAAAGAATATGTCGTACAAATGTGGAAAATGTTGCAATTGAAAAAAGCAGATGACTTCGTAATAGCAACAGGAGAAACACATTCAATTAAAGATTTTATTGACATTGCTGTAAAATATTTAAAATTTGATGTTAAATGGGTTGGTAGCAATCTTAATAAAAAACTAATTAATAAAAAAAATGGTAAAGTTGTTATAAAAATAAATAAGAAATTATTTAGACCTACTGATTTAAATTTTATGAAGGGTGACACATATAAGGCCTCTACTATTCTTAAATGGAGACCCAAAGTAACTTTCAAAAAACTTATAAAACTTATGATCGACAGCGAAATGCATGAAAAGAAATAATTTACTTTGTTAATCCATATTTAAAAATACAAAAAACACCAATAAAAGCATCTTTCAACCTAATTTTTTTTCCTTCGTTATAAGACCTTCCCTCATAAGAAATTGGAACTTCATAAAAAATATTTTTTTTTCTTGCTAGTTTTATTGTTAACTCAGGTTCAATTCCAAAAGATTTTTCTTTAATTTCAATTTTTTTTAATGCTTCGGTTTTTATTAATTTGTATCCAGTTTCCATGTCTGACATATTTAAATTCGTAAAAATATTACAAATTGTAGTCAATATTTTGTTAGCTAAATAATGCCAAAAAAAGTGCAATCTAACATAACCACCACCAAGAAATCTTGAGCCATATACTACATCAGCTTTACAGTTTAATGCTGGCTCAAATAATTTTCCATAGTCCATCGGATTATATTCTAAATCTGCATCTTGAATTAGAGTAAATTCACCATTTGCTTTTTCAATGCCTTTTTTTAGTGCATATCCTTTACCATGATTGATTTCAGAATTAATCAAAACATCGTATAAATTTGAATTTTCCTCTAAAATTTTTTTCGATTTATCAGTTGAACCATCATTTGAAACAATTATCTGAATATCAAAATTATTTTTTTGTTCATTAACTCTTTCTAAAACATTTAAAATAAATTTTTCCTCATTATATACTGGTATTACTACTGAAAATTTCATTTATTATTTTTTATAAAATATCTTATATTTATACGATTGTTTAAAAACAATATCATTTAATTTAATATGAGTACAAGGTGAACTACTATACATGCACAGATTACCATCACTAAAATAATAACTTCCCTTATTATAAACATCAACTTTTAAAAATTTTGTTGGTTTATTTTGTTTTATGTCATTAAGACTATATATTTGTGGAAAATAAAGCTTGTGCTCAAAGTTGTTAATAATCCTGTAGGTATTTTTTGCAAAAAAAAATATAATTGCAACAAATAAAAAACAATTAATCATCAACTTAATATTTTTTATTTTATTTGAGTAATCAAATCTTGTTGTTAAAAAAATTACCAAATAAATTGAGAAAACTATTAAAAAAGATGAACCATATCTGTATAAAGGAAATTTTATAAACCATGAAAAGACAAAGAAAAGAAAAAGGATAATTAAAAAATAATTTTCAATAGAAAATTTTTTTTTATTTTTCTCACTATTTAAACTTAAAACTATATAAATAAAAATTAGAAAAATCACAATTGGAGAAAACTTTTCTAAGATAATTTTAAAATGATTTTTATACCATGTATTTAACCATCTAAAATTTTTATTATATTCTTCAATATCATATTTACCTTTTTTATAATTACTCCAATCTTTAGACCAGGCTTCGCCTGAAATTTCCTCTATTTTTGTTTTTTTAAGATCTGTAATAATAAATTCATCGGAACATAATTTACTTATTGGATATATTATACAACCACTAGTCATAATATTTTTGATTATCCAAAAAATTAAAAGCAAAACAGAAAATATTATTTTTTTATCAAATAATAAATTTATTTTATTTTTTTGTTTAAAGAACAAATATATAATTAAAAATATTAATACAGCCATAAAAGGTTTAAGCAGTACTAAAAAAGTAGAAATCAATAAAATATTTGAAAAGGATTGATTTTCCTTATCCTTCGTTAAAATATAAATAAATAAAAGCAAAAAAAAGATATGTGATGGTGCATCATTTCCATATTCACTAAATCTATTGTAGCTATATACTGAAACAATTAATGTCATAAAGTAAATAAGTGAAAAGTAGATATTATTTTGTTTTAAAGAGTCCTTTAAAGACGTGTACAAAAAGAAAATAAAAGTTGAAAATATAAGAGCTGTTGGAATTGATATACTCTGAATAGGTATTAAAAAATTATTAAATGCTGATGATACATACTGAATAATTGATATATGTCCAAATCTAAAATGCAAATTAGATAAACCAATTATTATTTTATTTTCATTTAAAATACTTATGAATGGTAAGTGGTAAAGTCCTGCGTCTGGTCTATTTACATTAGAAAATGCAATTAAAAAAAAACTTATGAAGGTTAATATTGTAAATTTTATCAATAATATTCTAGTTTGATTATTTTTAACGACTTCAACTATAAAAATTATAACTGATAGTAATAATACTATAGTTCCAATAATCTTATCAATCGGATAGAAAAAATTGATAATTAAAATATTAAATCCCAAAAATATGAAGCCAAAGAAAAAAATCTCAAAGAAATCAGAAATTAAAATACTTTTCCTAACAATATACTTATTGAACGCAATACCTTGTCCATAAATTACTATGGTTACAACAAAAATAGCAAAAATTAACTCAAACATCTAATTGATATAAATAACAATAATTAAACCACAATATATATAGTATATATCTATATAGAATGAACCAAATATTAGTAACTATAATTATCCCCGCGTATAATGAAAAAAACAATATTGTAAGGATAATAGAAGAGGTCAATAAGAATGTAAGTTATAGAAAGCAAATTATTGTAATTGATGATTTTTCAAAGGATGGAACTACAGAGATTATAAAAAATTTGAAAAATATAAATAAGTCAATTTTTCATCAAAAAAATCAAGGCAAAGGTGCTGCAATAAAGTCGTCTTTGCCATTTATTCAGGGAGATATAGTTGCTATTCAAGATGCTGATTTAGAATATAATCCCACAGATTTAAATAAGTTGGTGTCTGAAATCTTAAGTGGTAGAACAAACGTTGCATATGGATCTAGAGTATTAAATAAAAAAAGATATGATAATAAAGGATTTATTTCAAATTTTAGAATTTTTGGTAATCATGTTTTAACAATACTATCTAATTTTTTTAATAAACAAAGTTTAACCGATGCACATACTTGCTATAAAGTATTTAAAAAAGAAGTTTTTTTAAAACTTAACTTAAACGAAAATGATTTTGCTTTTTGTCCAGAAGTAACTACTAAATTGTCTATGATGAATGAAAAGATAGTTGAATTACCTATATCCTATAAGGGTAGAAATATAGAAGAAGGGAAAAAAATAAGATTTAAAGATGCGATAAAAGCTTTAATTACAATAATTAAATACAGATGGAAATAATGAGCGGTAGGTTAAAATTTTACAAATATAATATTTTAAAATACTTAGATAAGAATTCTAAAATATTAATAGTCGGCGCAGGAAACAATGATTTTAAACTATTTGAAGAAAATATGTTTAAAAATTTCACATGCTCAAATTTTAGTGGAAAAGGATTTGATAAAAAAATTTTTAAAAAAATTGATTTAAATAAAATTGAAGAAACTGATGAATCATATGATTACGTAGTAGCACATGCATGTATTCATCATTGCTCAAGGCCTCATAATGCAATTATTGAAATGTATAGAGTTGCAAAAAAAGGTATTCTTGTAATTGAGTCAAAAGACAGTTTTTTAATGCAGTTAATGATAAAACTTAATTTAGCAGAAGAATATGAATTAAGCGCAATTAATGATCCAGATTCTTTTGATGATCGAGGTGGAGTTGATAATACCAATATACCTAATTTTGTATATAGGTGGACGGAGCAAGAAGTCAAAAAATTAATAAATTCTTATAACCCTAAGTATAATTATGTAATTAATTATGAATATGAATTTGAATACACAAATATTGTGAATAAATTTAAAAATAAACTAATTAAATTGATTATGAGGATATTTATCCCATCGTTAATTTTTGTATTAAAATTATTACTTAAAAAACAAGCTAACCTTTTTGCATTTTTTATTGATAAAGAAAAATCTAAAACCACAAAACATAGTTGGATTGATTAGCATCTAGTTATTTATTTTAAACATTCTGGGAAATTATCTATTTTAAACTCATATATATAAGCACTATAAGATTTTCTATATTCCATATTCAAAAAAATATTTCTTGTTGCTTCTTTACCAACATTGTTAGAACTAAATACTAAATCACCTGTGCATTTAAAAAAATTATAATAAGGATTTCCTGTTTCATTAATTTTAAACTTGTCTTTATAAAATAATATATATTTAGGGGAGAATTTAATTATTTCTTGGAAATATATTTCATTTTCTTCAAAATCTTTTTTTGAATCAAGCTTAATGTAATATAAAAAATCTCCTGGAATTATTTTAAAATTGGGCAATGAAATTGATCTATGTGTATAAATTACACTATCATTAATACCATTCATTTTTTTATTAGCCCATTCGGAAAGCTTAAAACCATTTGCAGTTATTTGTAGGACATTTTTTCGTAAATCATTTGTTAAAGATCCACTGCTTAAGAATAAAGTACTATATAAAAGAACAAAAAGTATTAAAAAAGGTTGGACAGTTGCAAAATAGATTATCAAAAATTTATTTTTTATTTTTTGAAAATGATAGAAAGACAAAATTGATAACCAAATATAAGGTTCAATGATAAATCTACCACTTTGTTGGCCCATTAAGAAAATAACCAAAATATAAAAAACCGAAAATGAAAATATCTGAATATGCAGTTTGTTTTTAATTTTCAAATATAAAAATAAAATAATTCCTAAACCAATAGAGTTAGTGAAGTTAGTGATATTTGTAGGGATTAAAACATTAAACCAATTATCAATATTTAGTGAAAATAATTTTACTCTATCAGAAACTATAGAGCGATAAAGATCATCATATCCATGAAAATTGTTTGGGAATGGACTTAAAAAGTAATTAAATAAATTAATATCATATACTGAGTTTTTAAATAGATATGAAGGAAGTATTAAAACTAGAAAGATAATAAGTGTAAAAGAAATAAATTTAATTAATTTATCTTTATTCTCTATTTTATTTAGTAAAAATGAAAAAAATAAAATAGTTGAGGATAACAAAAAGTTAAATTTAGCTAGAAATGCATTTGATAAAAAAATTAAACACAATATAAATATAATATTATTCCCATCCTTAATGCGGAACTTACTAAAAAAAATAAATGTAAATAAAAAAGTTAGACTACCTATATAAAATAGTTGTGGTTTAATTGATGTTGATAATTGAATAAATAAAGGCGAAGAAATAATTACCGAAATAAATAGTATATTTAATAAATATTTTTTTTTATTTGATTTTTTTATTAAAAAAATAAAAGATCCATATATACCTAACAATCCTGAAAACTGAATAAGGGAAGCAAACTGCTCTGATTTAAAAAAAAAACTTAAAGCTACTAAAACTTCTCCAGCACCAGCTTGAATACTATGAAACCATATTTTTAAATCAGGATATTGACCATAATTTAAAATGTAACTTGCTACTCCAGCATGATAGTCTAAAGAGTCAGCGTTAGTTATTGGACCTAATGATGAAAAAAAATATAAGGTAATCGGTAATAATGTTACAAAAAAATACTTTATTTTCCTTTTGTCTAAAGAAATCTGAAATAAATTAAAAAATGAAAAAAAAATTAAAATTATCCCAATTATAAATGATATAATTTTAAAACCTACACCGGTAATGGCAGATAAATACAAAATAGGCTGTATTATATTAATAAATAATAGGACACTAAAAAATTTATAATTTTTTTCACCTAAAAAAAAATTCTTTAAATCAAATTTTTCAATAATAAAATTGCCTGCTGCATAACATCCATAAAAAATAAAAATAGACAAAATTAAGGAAAATGGAGCCTGAAATATGAAATTTTCGAAATTTAAATTCATAAACTAATTTTTAAATATAATGTAATTATAATTGTTTTTTAAAATTTTTAAGTTTTCTAATTTTGTTGGATGATTTAAATACCCGCAAATACCAGAAAAATCTGTACAAAAATTTTGATAACCAGGCTTTTTTGATAGTTCAGGATTAGGTGTATAGATTTCAAAATTACTTTCATTTTTAATTTTAATAAAGTTTGAATGGTCAAATTCTCTTATAAATTTATCATTAAATTTATCAAATACATTATAATTTTTTAAACATAATAGAATTAATAAAACATAAGGAATAGTTTTATAAATATTAGAATTAAAATTAAATTTAATTTGTGAAATTTTTATTACTATAAAAATATTAAAATATATTAAAAGAATAATTAATCCATGGCCATATCTAACTTCGGGTGCTTGCATCCATGTATAAATCCCAAATATTACAAATATTAAAATTATAAAATTATATTTATTAATTAAAGATTTAATTTTTATTTTGTTAAAGAGAAAACCAAAAACAACAAATATAAAACTCAAAACAAAAGAAAGTGATAAGATCTTTAGAATTGAAGTGTTCATAAAGTAATCTTTAAACCATGGAATGAACCAATCAAAAGAGTGAATTGTATAATTGAAATTTGCAGCATTAATTCTTAATCTAGTAGATCTAGACCAAGATTTTGCTTCATTAAAAAAATATTCAACATCATTTATATTTGACCAAGATAAATCTATGCAAGTAATACTAATCGGGAAAATTAAACATCCAGAAATTATTAAATTTCTAATAAACCAAAATATTGTAAATATGATAGCTACAATAAAAATTTTTTTATTAGCTAAAATCTCTTGCTTAAATATAACTAATGGTAATATTAAGAGTAGTATTAAATAAGCATAAGAAATTTTTATTAAGATTGCGTAAAAAATAAAAAAAAGTAAGTAATAAAAATCAATAATCTTTTTATTATCTAAAATTTTTAAAAAGAAGTAAAAACTAAAAGAGAAAAAAACAATTCCGATAATATCACTTTCAGGTGATCCTAAGTGATTAAAAATTATTCCATCCTTAAAAGGATGAATTAAAGCAAAAAAAATCAAGAAGCAGTTTACAAATAGTAAAAAAAAATTACTTTTTTTTTCAAACTTCTGTTCATTGACTACTTTGTTAAGAAGAATAGAAAAAGCTATTAGTGAAACTAAATATACCGGGTTAAACTGAAAAATATTATAATTAAATAAAGCAATAAACTGGTGCCATATAGATGGCATTGCGTATCTTGGCTCTAAATTTATAAGGCCAAAAGAAACCTTATATTCACTCATCCATTTTATGATCTGTAAATGATAAAATGGCGAGTCATAATTTAATGAATTATTGTGCGTGAAAAAACAGAATAAAAATAGAATTATAAAGTAACTTTTTAGATTTATTGCAAACTTACCTTTAAAAAAACTCCATATAAAAAGTACTATTCCAAATAAAATAATAAAAAACGACACTAACTTTAAAGGTAAAAAAAAATTTGTAAGTAATGATAAAAAAGAGATTAAAATTAATCCAAATATAAAATCTTCGTCTTTTAATTTTGAACTAATGTCAAATAATTTTTGTTTGAAAACAGAATAACCAAAGATAGTAAGGCTAATTATAATTAAATTAAAATACGTTAGCAGCATTATTTTAACGCTTTACCATTTATAATCTTTTTGCCTCTTTCTGTTTCTCTATCAACCCAACATATTATTTTTTTTCTTGTTTTAAAATATTCTTCAACAGAACCATCTAAGGTCTTAAATTTAAAACTAGCATCAAGAGCTTGAACAGGCAATTTACAATCATTTAAAATATTATACCTATACTTTATGTCTAAAAAATCAAACTGAATAAACCAAGTAGAAAAATTTAAAATAATAATAAAAATAATTTTATTAGTTGATAAATTTTTTATTAAAAAAAAATAAAATAAAATTAATCCTAATAATAGATAGGAATATTCAGCTGGTATCCATAAAAATATAAAAAGGTTAGATATAAATAGATATAATATTCTCTTATCTGAAAGAAATGCATTAATAATTTTTTTATTTAGAACATAAAATGAGATTAATATAAATGAGAGCAATGTGAATAAATGGATTATTTTATAAATGAATCTTGATAAAAGACCGTAAAAACCTTGTTCAATTGGTCTTGCTGCCGTGAACCATTCAAATCCAAATTTATGTGTATACCATACTGGTAAATAAAATAACGAAGCAAAAAAAAGGCAACAAAATAAATAAATAATTTTATCATTTAAATTTTTATTTTTTGTATCGAATAATACGAAAATTATTACGAATAAAGAGAAATTTATTCTAGCACCTATGCATAAAACGAAAAGCAACATTGCTATCTCATATTTTTTTTTTGTATAGAGAAAACAACCAATTGCAAAAGGTGCTAATGACCAAGAATAATCAATGGGTTCTAAGTTTTCAAAAAAAATAATAGGATTGCTTAAACATAAAATTAAAAAAATTGGAAATAAGTCTAAGAAATTTTTTTGTTTGGTATTAAAAGTTAAATAAATAAATACCAATGAAATAATTAAAAAAGAGAAAGTTACTATATTTGCCAAAAAACTACCGAAATAAAACGATAAAAAACCTATTCCAATTTCTGCAACTGGATATCCTGTAAATCTAGACGTAAATATATCACCATTATAATATATTTGTTCAAATGTAGTAATCATAGGCAATGTATCTTCGTCACTTCCATACCCGCCTACATAAGAAAGATAGATTGCAAAAAAAAATAAAAATAAGAATATAAAATAGAATAAATTATTTTTTTTTAATTTTGGCATTTTCGTCCTTAATAAATATAAATGATAAAATTATGAATATACTCAACAAAAAACCACCATTAAAATATCCTGATCCTCTTAAAAGTTGAGTTAGAAAAATAGAATAAAAAAATACATTAGTATTTAAATTTTTATTGTAATTAAAAAAATCGCGAAGAATGAAAAAAAATAAAATTAAACCAATAATGCCAAATTCAGTAGTTATTTTTGAAAAATTGTTTGAAGCATCCTCTTTATTAACATCCCATGTCGCAAATGATAAGTCTGAACTAAACTTGTTGTAAGAAATACTATAATTATTTATACCAGTACCAAAAGGATAATATTTAATACTTTTATGAGAAACATCATAAGAATTTAGCACAACTTCACTACTTTGATTTAAGGAACCGCCTTCTAAATCTTTTTTCCATACTTCTTTGATATTTGGGTCATTTAAAGATCTAGATTTAAAATTAACATAAAGTCCCTCGATGGTTTCAGATAATCTCATATTGCATTGAGGTTTTGATATAATTAAAATCAAACTTATTAATAATACTAAAATAGACAATATTTTCTGGAAATTAGTTATTAATTTAAATTTTAATAATAAAAAAAAAGTTAAGCATATTACCGTTCCAACTAACATTGTAGTTGATATAAATAGAAATAAAAAAGTTATAAAGAAAATATTTAAATATTTTCTTTATAA
>MDTG01153897.1_pt1 | contig 11171 bp, 13 predicted proteins | sample 811421 | NCBI WGS metagenome assembly MDTG01 (sample SAMN05326645, study PRJNA326480) | marine metagenome | isolation source: seawater | place: Pacific Ocean: South East | collected 2011
ACTTTGGCGACAAATACGAAGAAGGTCTAAAAAAAGAAAACGTAGAATATTTTTACTCAAAAAAGGAAGAAGAATTACCAACAGGTACTTGCTTAATCTTAGTTACGCCAGACTCTGAAAGAACAATGTGTACATTTCTAGGAACTGCAGGAAAAATTAATGAAAATGATGTTAGTTCTGATGCAATTAAAAAAAGTGAAATAATTTTTCTCGAGGGTTATCTTTGGGACGAGGGTGAGCCCAAGAAAGCTTTTGATAAAGCAATTAACAGTGCAAATAAAGTTGCTATGTCCTTATCAGATCAATTTTGTGTTGATAGACATAAGCCTCATTTTTTAGATTTAGTAAAAAATAAATTAGATATTACTTTTGCTAATGAACAAGAAATTACATCATTGATTGATGCTAAAAACTTCAACGAAGTAATAAACTTTTCTAAACAGTTAGGTAAATTAATTGTACTCACCAGAGGAGAAAGAGGAGCCATTGCAATAAAAGGAAGTGATGTTGTTGAATGTGGTATTAAGAAAAATCTTAATATTGTTGACCTAACTGGTGCTGGAGATCTTTTTGCCGCTGGATTTTTACACGGTCATGTAAATAATTTATCAATAAAGGAATGTTTAGAAAAAGGAACTGAAATGTCTTCAAAAGTAATTCAACAAATTGGGGCGAGACTGTAAATTTATTTTTTACGTCTTTTAAAACTTCCTTTGCCTTTTTTTGGTTTGACTTTTTTTTGTCTAAATTTTTTCGAAAAGAGATCTTTGGCAATGAAATTTCTTTTTTTCACTTCGATAATTTATATCCTTTCTTAGTATTTACTATAAATTCATTATCTCCAAAACTTTCGAATAATTTTTTCCTCAAACGATAAATATGTGTTTCAACAGTGTGGGTTTCTAAATCTTTAGAGTGTTTCCATACATTTTTTTGTAAATTTGAACTAGTGCTTTCAACTTTTGAATTATTTAAAAAAATTAATAAATCGATTTCTCTTTCTGTCAATTTTAAAGAAATATTTTCATCTGAAATCAACCTAGAATTTTTGTCAATTTTATATTTTCCTATAGAAATATTTGACTCAATTTCATAATTACTTTTTGATAAATAAATATTAATTTGATGAAATAAGCTCTTAATTTTTAAAGTTTTTTTGTAAAAAATATAATTTTTAAAATTTTTATTTTCTTCCGAAGAAATAATCAATGAGTATGGATTATTAGATAAGAATTTTTTGAAATTTTCATTATTTTCTGTAAAATTTAATAAATTAAAATTTAATTCTGATTTAATCTCAATTAATATTTCGTATAATGCGGGTAATTTAAATAATGCTACATTAAACTTGTTCATTTTATCATGATAATAAAGTTAAAAAAAAATACAATTTACATTGATCAATTTAAACTAAAATGCTCGATTGGAAAAGGAGGAATCAGAAAAAAAAAGAGGGAAGGAGATAAAATAACTCCAATAGGAATTTATGAATTAGGATTTTTGTATTATAGATCTGATAAAATCAATAGTTTTCAATCAAAATTAAAATCAAAAATTATTAAAAAAAATATGGGCTGGTGTGATGATCCTAATTCAAAATTATATAATCGTTTAGTCAAAATTTCTAAAAATAGCAGATATAGTTATGAAAAATTTTATAGGGTCGATAATAAATACAACTTGGTAATTCCTATAAAGTATAACTTTAATAAACCAATTCCAAACAAAGGAAGTGCAATCTTTTTACATTTAACAAAAAATTATAAACCAACAAATGGTTGTGTAGCACTCAAGAAAAAAGATTTTCTTGTATTACTCAATTTAATTAACAAAAAAACAAAAATTAAAATTTGTTAAGCTCTTTCACCAAATATTTTTGTTCCAATTCTAATAAAAGTTGATTTAAAGTTTAAAGCATCAATATAATCATTTGACATACCTAAACTTAGTTCTTTGAAATTTAGTTCATCATTTTTTTCTTTTATTAAAGAAAAATAACTTGATGTAGGTTCATTAAATGGTGGTAAACACATTAACCCAATAACATTTAAATTTATTTTATTACACTCCTCTGAAAGCTTATTGACATCATTCAATGAAATCCCACTTTTTTGGTTTTCTTTACCAATATTTACTTGCAAAAAAATTTTTAATTTTTTTCCTTGCTTGATCTGTTCTTCAACAATTTTATTAGCTAATTTAATACTATCAACAGAATGAATATAATCAAACAAACCTACTGCATATTTTACCTTATTCGATTGTAAGCTTCCAACCATATGAAGTTTTAAATTTTTATTTTTACTTTTAATTTCACTCCACTTTGAAAGAGCTTCTTGAACCTTATTTTCACCAAAGTGCTGATGTCCATGTTCTATTAAAGGTAATATATATCGAAGGGGAAAAGTTTTAGAAACTGCAATAATATTGGGCATATAATTTGAATAGTTTAACTCTTTAATCTTTTGCTTAACTTTTTCATTTATTTCTAATATGTTTTTTATAGTCAGATGCATTTAAAAAATTTAAAAAAATATTATTTTATTGATGAATTTAATCCTAATCATTTAAAGGTTTTAGATAAAAATATATCTTTAATTTGGAGAAGTAAATATAAACCAGATAAAAATGAACTTATTTATAAATTAGTTAAATTTTGTAAGAAAAATAAAAGAAAACTATTTATCTCAAATAATGTCAGATTAGCAATCAAGTTAAAATTAAACGGTGCATATATATCTGCTAGTAACAAAAATTATGATTTTAACAGCTATAAATTGAAAAAAAATTTCAAAATAATTGGATCTGGGCACAATTTAAAAGAAATTAATATTAAAAAACAACAAAATATTAAGGAAATATTCATCTCTCCAATATTTAAATACAAAAATAAAAATGCCTTGGGGATTCACAAATCTAGATTTTTCTTTAATGATAAAAGTTATGAAAAAATTGCCCTAGGTGGAATAGACGATAAAAATTTAAATTTATTAAAGTTGACTAATTTCTCTGGAATAGCGGCTATTAATTACTTCAAAAAAAAAGGCCCCAAATAATTGGGGCCTTTAAATTTATTGTTTTTAACTTAGCTTAGAATGAAAATGAAACTGCAATAGCTTTATTCTCATCTGTATTAGTTGAAGCGTATCCAACGTTATCAGCTTTAGTTACGTGACCTTTTACAGTCATTGAACCCATTGTGTAAGCAACTTGGTATGAAGTAGTTTCTTCATCGTTTGCTTGCTTAGCATTGTCAGCAATTGATCTATCAAATGACACAGATAAATCATCATTCACTGAGAATGATATACCAACGTGAGTAGCGTCTATATCACTAGAGCTAGCTTTTGACTGATCAATTGAAGTATGAGTGTAACCTATAGTTACTCCACCAACTGCATATGATGCAGAAAGTGTAACTTCATCAGAGTCATTATTTGTATCACTTGGATTAATGCTACCCATGCTAGCAGCTACAGTTAAACCATCCATTAAATCAGCTTTTTTCAATTTAATAACAGTATCTGTACCACCAACTGCTCCTGGAGAAACAGCTATACCTACATCCAAACCAGCGATATCACCATTTGTATATGCTAAGTTTGTAGTACCTGTTACACCGTCAGCTAAGTGCTTACCAGTTTCAGTTCCAACACCATTTGATAATGAGTACGCAGCAGATCCGTACACGTTTGGTACTAATCTATTGTGACCACCTTTATCAGCTTTTGTTTGAACAAAAAACGTACCGTTTCCAGTATCGATTGAGATCGTTTGATCATCATATGGAGTGTTACCGTCATCCAGCTCATAAGATGCTGTTACAGTCCAACCCATATCAGTTTCGCCTGATCCAGATAGTGTAATTGAATCTCCGAATGCAAATCTTTCGCCTTGTACTTGGTCAGTATCTGACGAAGAGAATGTGAAACCGGCACTACCAGAAGCAGACATTTCTAAAGCTTGAGCAGAACTCACTGCAAATGTACCTGCAAGTGCTGTCAAACCTACTTTTTTTAGTCTGTCCATGTTTATACTCCTTTTTTATAATTAATTATAAACATTCCGTTTTTAGCAAATATAATCTCATTTAATCTATATTTTCTTTGTTTTTAGCATTATTTTTAAAAAGTGTTGTATTTTTACATCATAAGAATTGCCTTGTTTTCTTAATATTACGTTTATTTGTAATTTTTCACTTAATCGTTGTGTTTTATTATAATTTATTCCTTAAATTAATATAAAACCTTGAGTATATAGGTACAAATGAGATCTCTAAATTCACAGTCAAAATTTAATAAATACTGTCCATCAATTTTGTTAATTTTTATAATTTCATTTTTTTTAGAGTCTTGTGGTCCATTTAAATATAAGCCTGTAGACGCAAGAAAAGTTTCACCAAATTCTAAAGAAAGAGTTAAAAAAAATATTGAAGAGGGCAAAGGATTTAGATTAATGGGTGGTAAAAAGGGTGGTACTTTTGATTTTGCTAGTTCAAACTATTTATGGAGAGCAACACTAGATACAATCGACTTCATGCCTTTAGCTTCAGCAAATTATAGTGGAGGAATTGTTGTTACGGATTGGTATTCAGAAAATAATAATGAAAATGAATCAATTAAAATTTCAATTAGATTTTTAAGCAACGAAATTAGATCTGATGCTCTTGATGTAAAAGTATTTATAAAAGAATGCGATAAAAATTTAAATTGTGTAGTAAATCAAAACCAAGGTAAACTGCCAAATGAATTAATGGTAAGTATATTACGTAAGGCAGCAAAGTATGAAAAAGAAGGAATTGAAAAAATTAAAAAAGAAAACCCATATAGAAACTCTGACTTGGAATAAAGACTAACTCATTCAAAGAATTAGGTGGAAAGATATAACTTCAAAATAATAGAGAGTAAGTGGCAAAAATTTTGGGAAAAAAATAAAAGTTTTAAAACCAAAATTGATAAAAATAAGAAAAAATTCTACTGCCTAGAAATGTTTCCATATCCCTCTGGAAAAATACATATGGGACACGTTAGAAATTATACTATTGGAGATGTTCTTTCTAGATTTAAAACATTGAAAGGTTTCAATGTTCTTCATCCAATGGGTTGGGATTCGTTTGGAATGCCGGCAGAAAATGCAGCCAAACAAAATAATCAAGATCCGAAAATCTGGACAGAAAACAATATTGAAACAATGAAGAAACAACTTAAACAATTGGGACTTTCTATTGATTGGGATAGAGAAATTTCAACTTGTTCTGAAGAATATTATAAACATCAACAACTATTTTTTATTGAAATGTTTAATAAAGGCTTAGTTTATAAAAAAGAAAATTATGTCAATTGGGATCCTATTGATGAAACTGTTTTAGCTAATGAGCAAGTTATAGATGGAAAGGGATGGAGATCTGGGGCACTAGTTGAAAGAAAAAAATTAAGTCAATGGTTTTTTAATATTTCCAAATTTGCTGATGACCTACAAAAGGAATTGGATAATTTAGACGAGTGGCCAAAAAAAGTTAAAATAATGCAACAAAATTGGATAGGTAAATCTTTTGGATGTGAAATAGATTTTGAAATAATTGGAAAGTCAAAAATTGAAAAAATTAAATGTTTTACAACAAGACCTGATACTCTTTTTGGTTTTTCATTCCTTGCACTTTCAGTTGACCATCCTGTATCAGAATTTTATTCGAATAAGCCAGAATTTATAAAATTTAAAGAACTTTGTTCTAAAACTGGCACTACCGAAGAATCAATAGCAAATGCAGAGAAAATTGGTTTTAAAACTGATCTTTTAGCAAAGAACCCCCTAGATAAAACTCAAACTGTTCCAGTATATTTTGCAAACTTCGTATTAATGGATTACGGATTTGGAGCAGTATTTGGTTGTCCAGCGCATGATCAAAGAGATTTTGATTTTGCAAAAAAATATAATTTAGAAATAAAAACCGTAGTTAAACCTTCTAACAAAGATGATGGCTTTAAAGTTACTAATGAAGCTTACATAGGAAATGGAATAATAATTAATTCAGATTTTTTAAACAACTTTAAGTTTCCTGAAGATTCTGTTGTAAAAACAATTAAAATTTTAGAAGAAAGAAAATTAGGTAAAAAAAAAATAAATTTTAGATTAAAAGATTGGGGTGTTTCAAGACAAAGATATTGGGGTTGTCCAATACCAATCATATATTCTGGGGATGGATCTTATACAACTGTACCTGAGGATCATTTGCCAGTTCAATTACCTCAAAATATAAATTTAAATAGTAAAGGAAATCCTCTTTCAAATGTTGAGAAATGGAAAAAAATAAAAATAGATGGAAAAGAATATCTTAGAGAAACGGATACACTGGACACATTTGTAGACTCTTCTTGGTATTTTTTAAGATTTTGCTCTCCTAAAAATAAAGAAAAACCTTTTGACATTGAAGAAATAAAATATTGGATGCCAGTTGATCAATATATTGGTGGAGTTGAACATGCAATTTTGCACCTTTTGTATTCACGATTTTTTATGCGAGCAATTGGTTATAAAAATAATAGTTTCAAATTTAAAGAGCCATTTAAAGGGTTGTTTACCCAAGGTATGGTGTGTCATGAAACTTTTAAGGACCAACAAAATAAATGGCGTAGTCCAGATGAAGTATCGACTGATGATGGAAAAAACTATTATTTAACATCTAATAAATCAAATAAAATAATTGTAGGAACTTCTGAATCCATGTCAAAATCAAAAAAAAATACAATTGATCCTGAGAAAATTATAAATTTATATGGAGCAGATGCAGTGCGATTATTCATTTTATCTGATAGTCCACCCGAAAAAGATGTTCAATGGTCCGATACAGGAATGTTAGCAGCATATAAATTTATTCAAAAAATTTATGCTTTGAATGAAAAAATTAAACAAATAATAAAAAAAGAAAAAACAAAATCATCAAATAATCTTTCTAAATTTATTAATCAATATCTAAATAAAATTGAAAGAAATTTATCAAATTTCCAGTACAATGTGATAATAGCTAATATACACGAGGCGTGTACTTTTTTAACAGAATTAACAAAAAAAGAGGAAAACTTTAGTAATTTAGAAGTTGATTATTCAAAATTTTTAATTTCCATTACACCTGTTATTCCACATTTGTCATTTGAATGTTTAAATGCAATAAAAGTTAATAAATATATATGGCCTAATATTGATAAAAAGTTTTTAGTAGAAGAAAATGTTAATATCGTTGTACAATTTAATGGGAAAAAAAGAGGTATTATTCAAGTTAAAAAAGATATTAAAGAAAAAAATTTAATTAAAGAAATATCTATTAGTAAAACTTTTGATAAATTTTTAAAAGATACTAAAATAAAAAAATATTTTTACGTAAAAAATCGTTTAATTAATTTTTTAATATGAAAATGAAAAATTTAAAAAGTATTATTTTGCTATTTTTATTTGTAGCTACAGTAGGATGCGGATATACTCCATTGTTTAAGTCACAAAACATTAACTTTTACATTAATGAATTAAATTTTGAGGGTGATAGGCAAGCTAATAATTATATTTTTCAAAATTTAAAAAAATATAAAAAATTTAGAGAAAATTCTAAAAGATATGATTTAAATATTTTAACAAAACATGAAAATTCAATAGCAAATAAGGATGAGAGCGGAAATCCTAAAAATTACAATATTCAAATTGATGTGAAAATGATGGTTATTACCAACGAAGGCAATATAATTAATAAAAACTTTAAAAGAAGTATTCCTTTATCTGCTCAGAATAAAAAATTGGATGAAATAGATTTGAAAAAAAAACATAAAAAAAATCTTTCAGAATTAATTTCGGAAGACATAATTTATTTCTTAAGAAATCAATAGTTTATGATTATTAAGCCATATAACAAAAATGATATTAAAAAAACAAAATCAAATTTTTTTCTTCTATATGGTGAAAATAGTGGCCATAAGGATGAGATAATTTTTGATTTTTTTTTAAAGGATTTTAGTGGAGAAAATATTAAATATGATGAAAACCAAATATTAGAGAACAAAGAATTTTTTTTGGAAACATGTCTAAATGACTCCTTGTTTGAAAAACAAAAAATTATTGAAGTTTCTCGAGTAACAGCAAAATTGTACGAAATTATAAAAGATCTGATAAACAGAAAAATTTACAATAAAAAAATTATTTTTAATTCAGAACTTTTAGAAAAAAGATCAAAAATTAGACAACTATTTGAAAAAGAGGAAAATTTAGTCTGTATACCTTTTTACCAGGATAATAATTTTGAACTATATAAAATAGCTAATGAATTTTTCAGAAAAAATACTATTTCAATATCAAGTGAAAATATAAATTTAATAATTGAAAAATGTTCAGGAGATAGAAAAAATCTTAAGAATGAATTGAATAAAATTTTGAACTTTTGTTTAGAAAAAAAAAAAAATTACTAGAGATGAAATTCTTAAATTAATTAATTTATATAAAGATGAAAGCTATTTTGAATTAATAGATAATTGTTTAGCCAAAAATCATAACAAAGTTTGTAATATAATTAATAATAATTCTTTTAGCAAAGGCGACAGCATAATTATAATTAGGTCATTTCTTTCAAGATTAAAAAGACTAATAGAGTTGAAAAAATTGTTTTTACAAATTGGCGATATCAAGGAAACGATTAATAATTTTAGACCAGCTATATTTTGGAAAGAAAAAGAAATAGTTCAAATACAAATGAAAATCTGGTCGTCTGAAAAAATATATAATCTTCTAGAAGAAACAAATTTGGTTGAAATTAATTTTAAAAAAAATTATGAATTATCAAATAATCTAATTTTTGACCTTATATTAAATACATCTAATGCATCTAATAATTAGCTTTTATTACCATCACTAACCTATTGAGTTGATCTAAATCTTTGTAGTCGAAAGATAGAATTCCTTTGTTATTTTTTTTATGATGAATTTTTACTACAAGACCCGTTTTTTCTTGCAGGCTATATTCTAGAGCTTTTATATTGCTATCATTTGTAATTACTTTGAATTTTTTCGGAGATTTATAAATCCTAACTAAATTTTCAGCTTGTCTAACGGATAATCTTTTTTCTATAATTTTTTTGGCTATCAAATAACAATTATCCAGCCCCACAAGTACTTTGGCGTGACCTTGTGATAATTTTTTTTCCTCTACAAGTTTAATTACTTCAGCTGGTAAAGTTAATAATCTTAAACAATTAGTTATATGCACTCTACTTTTACCTATAAATTTTGCTACTTTATCTTGATCATATTGAAAATCATCAATAAGTCTTTTATATCCATGTGCTTCTTCAATTGGATTAAGATCATCTCTTTGAACATTTTCAACAATTGCAAACTCTAAAGACTTTAAGTCATCTGCTTCAATTTCAACAATAGGAACCTCATGAAGACCCGCATTTTGAGCTGCTTGCCACCTTCTTTCCCCTGCAACAATTTCGTAATTTTCAGATTTACGTCTAACAATTATTGGCTGAATTATACCTCTTTCTTTTATTGAATTAGTTAGTTCATCCATTTGTTCTTTATTAAAATTTTTTCTTGGCTGAAGTTTATTTCTAACAATTGAACTAATAGAAACTTTATTTGATTTAGAAGTTTTGCTGGTGTCTCCTATCAAAGATGATAATCCTCTACCAAGTCCTTTTTTTAATTTAAGTGTATTTGTCATGCTGCACTCTCCATTATTTTTTCTTGGTTAATAAATTCTTCTGTAAAACTAAAATAAGACTTGCTTCCAAGACAGGATTTGTCATAAAATAAAACAGGCATACCATGAGAAGGCGCTTCGGATAGTCTCACATTTCTTGGAACTATTGTTTGGTAAACTTTTTCTTTAAAATAATCTCTTGCTTCTTTTTCAACCTGACCAGATAATTTATTTCTTTTATCATACATGGTTAGAAGTATTCCTCTAATGGAAAGTTCAGGATTAAGATTATTTTTTATTCTATCAATAGTTTTCATTAGTTGTGTTAGCCCTTCTAGTGCGAAAAATTCTGTTTGTAATGGAACTAATAGAGAGTCTGAACTTACTAATGCCATTATTGTTAATAGACTTAGTGATGGAGGACAATCAATCAATATATGGCTATATAACCCTCTAGAATCATTTAAATAAGCCATTATTTGCTCCTTTAAAATAAAAGCTCTCCTATTATCTCCAGCGGTTTCTACTTCTAAACCTGATAGATCTACATTAGAAGTGATAATATCAAGATTTTCAAATTTTGTTTTTTCAATCACTTCAGAAATTTTTTGAGTTCCATTTAAAACGTTATAAATTGACTTCTTGGAATTTTCTAAGTTTGATAATCCAAGACCTGTAGTCGCATTTCCTTGGGGGTCTAAGTCAATTACTAAAATTTTTTTTCCTTGCAAACTCAAACCTGCCGCTAGGTTTATTACGGTAGTAGTTTTACCTACTCCACCCTTTTGATTAATTATTGATATAATTTTTTCTTTCATTTTTTTTTTAAATTTTTTATTTTTATTATTCTTGAGTCTTTGCTTGTAATACTTTTTTTTTCTTCATACTCAAATTTCCATTCCATTAAAACTTCTTGCAAAGATTCTTTGCCACTTTTTCCTAAAAATAAAATTACTTCTTTAAAGTATTTAAAATTATTGAGGATGAGACTTAGGATAACTGGAAGAGGCTTAAAAGCTCTTGCAACTATTATATCTGTGTTTAAATTTTTTTCTTCAAAGATGTCTTTTTGTAAAACTTCTACATTCAAATCAAATGTGCTCGATACTTCCTTCAAGAAATTGCTTTTATGAAAACTTTTTTCATAAAGCTTGAACTTCATATCAGATTTTTTATGTTTCATTATTATCGCCAATACTATTCCGGGTAGACCTGAACCAGAGCCAATATCTGTGCAAATTGATCTATTTAAGTCAATTAAATCAATTATTTGTGCACTATCGATTATATGCCTTTCTTTTGAAATTTGTTCGGTTTGTTTGCTTATTAAGTTAATGTCTTTATTTTTTTTGATAATAATTTGGCGAAACTTCTCTAAGTCTGGGAATGTTTCACGTGAAACATTCAAAGGTTCTAAACAGGAATAATTTAAAATATTCGAATCAATCAAGCTATATGCTTAATAGACTTTCTTTTGACATGAGACAAC
>MDTG01264177.1_pt1 | contig 11171 bp, 6 predicted proteins | sample 811421 | NCBI WGS metagenome assembly MDTG01 (sample SAMN05326645, study PRJNA326480) | marine metagenome | isolation source: seawater | place: Pacific Ocean: South East | collected 2011
ATCCTTTTCCACTTTTCACAGTATCATTTCCTCTGCGAATAGATGCTCCTCTATTGGCAACACCATGCGAAAAAGTATCATAAGATGCAGTTTCGTGAGCACCGGTCATTCTTTTTTCATTTCCACTGCCATATACATTCATATGTTCCATATGTTTGTGTGATAATTTTTCAATTGCTTCATCAATATAGTGGAGACCATTGTTATTTTCATGACCTTCACGCATAAATTTTGTACTGTAATTTGCATGACAACCAGAACCATTCCAATCTCCTTCTAATGGTTTAGGTTCGAAATCAATAGTAATATTATGTTTTTCAGCCAAAAGAACTAATAAATAACGTGCCATCCATAAATGATCACCTTCTTCAATACCTACACAAGGACCTATTTGAAATTCCCATTGACCTGGTGCAACTTCAGCATTAATACCGCTAATTTTAATACCAGCAGCAACACAAACGTGTAAATGTTCTTCAGCAAGAACACGTCCAAAAGCATTTTCAGCACCAACACTACAGTAAAATTGTCCTTGTGTTTTATCTTCGCCATATCCAAGAGGTTTTTTAGTGACAGTATTAATCATAAAATATTCTTGTTCTAAACCAAACCATGGTTCTGCTTCTTTATTTTTTTCAAATATTTCATTTGCCCAATGACGGTGACTATTTGGTAAATAAGTACCATCAGGACGTGTTGTTTCACACCATACAAGAATAGAATTTGTTCCACGAATTGGATCATGAAACATTTGACGAGGCACTAAAATAACTTCTGAATCAGTTCCCTGTGCTTGTTCGGTAGAACTGCCATCATAATTCCACTTTGGTAGTTCATCCAATTGTGTAATTTTTTTATCAAAAACACGTGTTTTTGAGCGAAATTCGTTGTTTCCTCCTAACCAAATGTATTCAGCAACGGTGTTCAAAAAGTCCATAAAATTATATATATATAATTATATAAAATTTACAAAAATTATACTTGCTAAATATCAATAGCTATTGGTTTGTTTATTCATTTATTTTGGTCTTTTTAAACCTCCTCTTCTATAATAGCATCTTTTTTCACATTTTTATCTAGAAAACGATACATTCTGCGAATATCTAATTTACTAATATCATAACCTTCAAACATGTTATCAATATAACTACTATTATCAACGTTGAGAAGAAAATCTCCAGAATCATGTTCTGGTAATGACAGGCGTAATTCTTGAAAAAAAGCAATAACGTCTTTTTTATCCATATTTAATTCCAAACATAAATTATTAATAAATAATTGGTTATTATATTCTGTTGAATATTTTGTTAGTACTTTTGTAAAACGGATATCTTCGTGATTAAATAATTTTTTATTTGAAAATTTCTCATGATATAATTTATTATTGTAAAAAGTTTTAATTAGAGAACTCATTTCGTTAAAAACCCATATTTGATTTTGAAATGTTATACGGTCAATATAATCTGAAAAACATATATTTTTTAATAATTTAATGTAAAATGGAAATTGCTCATTTTGAGTAATATGTGAAATAACATCTACAATATTTTCATGCCATAGTAATGCAATAATTGTTCTGTCTGTATCATTCATACGTATATGATGTTCATCAAATGGTATATAATTATTAAACAAAGTAGCCGTTAATCTTTTAGAATCTTCATTATAGCATTTTATTTGAAAAATATTTTCGACAACATCTTGTGTCAATAAATGTGATTTATTTCTATATAATTGTTCTGTAAAATTTAATTTTCGAATATCCCCTTGTATATAATTCAGAATCGCTGTTTTATACATACCAATGTGTTTTGACGGAATAATTTTATTTAATATATTTTCAATTTGTTTTTTTGTAGGCGTTTTCAATTCAAATGTATAACATACTTTCATTAATTCACGTATTTTTTTGTCCATATAATAATTTCCAATACATATTATAGGATTTAATGTCATACTTTCCAATCTTTGTTTTTGGGTTTTTTTTTGTCTTATTAATTTAATTAATGCATTTATACCTCCTTTATCGCCATTATTCATACCGTCAATCTCATCCATTACAATAGCAATTTTCTTAACATTTCCTTTCATCATATCTAGTACATTTCTATTTGAAATATTATTGCTTGTAATATTATCAATTAATGTTTTATTGCGTACATCTCCTGCATCGTATTTAATAATATCATAATTTAATTCTTCTAATAATTTTATTACAAAATGAGTCTTTCCTGTTCCAGGTGATCCATAAATATAAATGCCTTTTTTATAATGTACGTCACTACATCTATCATCAAATGACCGTAATATAGAAATTATTTCATTTCGAATTATAGTTCTTTCCAATATATCAGAATAATTTATATAATTTTCTTTAATCGACTTTTTACAATAAATTTCATTTTCAATTGACATATTCAACTTAACACTATATTATTTTAAGTGTTTTTTTTAATACTTGTATTTAAACGAATAATTCTATTATTCGTTTAAAAAACAATTAGGTAAATTGTGAAAAATCATTTGTTATTGGCATGAAATTAGATGAACAACCTCTTGGATAACTATATCCTTGTCCTGGTTGCTGATTATAACAACATTGTTGTGGCTGCCCATAGGTGAATCCTTGTTGAGGATATCCATAACCTTGTTGAGGAACATAACCATATCCTTGCTGATATCCATATCCTTGTGGTTGTTGTCCTTGTGGTTGTTGTCCTTGTGGTTGTTGTCCTTGTTGTTGTAATTGATCTTGTTGGACTTGTAATTTATTGTTTTCTAATTGTTGCCGTCTTTTGCCCAATTCTAATAAACCAGATCCTGCATCACCAATCATATCTGTTGTTTTATCTAATGCACCACTCACACCTGAACCCGCATCTTTCAACAAATCAGTTGCACCGGAACCTGCATCTTTTAATAAATCGGTTGCACCTGACCCAGCACTTTCTAATCCTTGTCCAACACCACCTGCAATATTTTGAACACCATCTAATGTTTTATCAAATGCACCCCCTACTGTATCAAATGCCTTATCTAATGCATCACCAGCATTATCTACTGTATTTTCAATAGCACTTCCGGCTGTTTCAACTGTTGTTTCTACTGCTGGTGCAACACTAGTAATTCCAGTTCGAAGAGTATCACCAACTTCATTCATTCCTGTTTGAAGTGTATCGCCTGCTTCGGATAAACCGGTTTGTAATGTGTCTCCTGTAGATTCAACTGTTTGTTGTAAAGTACCGCCAATTGCTCCAGCAAATGTTGCGGGAGAAGAACTAAAAGAACTATCATCAGCTCCTTGGACATTACTTTGTCCAATATCAACTTTCTTTCCAGTACAATCAACAATTTCACCATTACTATTTACAGAAATAGGACAATTTGTGGTAGGACATGCAGGACATACAGGAGGAACAATTTCAGTTTTGCGAATATATTCATCACTATTTGCTTTATCTTTACTTTCTAAAGGACATTGTGAAGTTGGTTGTTCATTAGACTTGGAATGTTTTGCATAAGATGGTTCATTATCGCATTTGTCATTGTTTGATCCAGAAGATCCAGAAGATTCAGAAGAACCAGAAGATCCAGAAGATTCGGAAGAACCAGAAGATCCAGAAGATCCAGAACCTCCTAAATTATTTTGACCATCGGTTTTTAGAGTAATTGAAAAAGAATCATCACCACTATCTTGACTTCCGGCACTTCTTGAAACAATATTAGAAGACGCAACTTGATATGATTTATCGACTTTTACAATAATAGCAACAAGTACATGATTAGTGTCTATCATTGTAGTCATTACTAAAATACTTGCAGGATCACTAGAAGTACCATTAGTTTGTTTTGAAACACCGGCATCAAAAGTACTCGATACACTTTGATCATTGAATTCACCTGGAGTTCCTACAATTACACCCATTTGTTTTGAAAAATATACGTTTTCTTGGATTTTTACAACAGGCATTTGCTGTCCATTTATATTAATTGATTCTTTAATTGGTACTCCAATACGGGAATATAAAGTAGTATCAGCATCTTTAGTAATGTTTGTTTGTTGTCCTCCATTTAAATCGGTAACGTTTAACATGTAAGACTGACTGTTTGTATTTTTAAATACAGATAAAATGTTATCAGTTGAATTATCAATAACTACAACAAAAGTATTTTCTTGATAAGGACAATATAATAATGAAACATTATTTGTTTGATAACTCCATGGAGTTGCCATAGAAGAGATTTGATCTTCTTGGTTATTTGAATTATCTTCTGGATAGGATGTATTAACAGTTGATGCTTTACCATTACTTGAACGTGTTATCACAGTAAATGTAGAGGCATCAGAATTTTGAGCAACAACAATATTTCCGTTCTTAGGATCAAAGTAATAACCTGGAGTATTGGAAGTAGGAGACATGATTTCATCTAACTGACGTTTATTATAATAATTTAGTATGGAACTGTTGTTACTAACTAACCAATTAGATCCTCCGGTTTCTGTTTCCATATTTTCAACAATTGAATTTGATCTATATCCAAATATCATAGCAATGACTAAAACTAACAATAATATTAAGAATAATAAGAATGGTGTCAACTTTATTCCTTTCATTTGTTTAATATATTCTATATGTCGAAAATAGTTAATATAAAATTGATTAATTAATAAATTAATCTAGTAAGAATTAATAAATAATGTCACTTTTACAACGTTTTACAAATGACTATAATTATGAAATGGGATTAGATGAGGCAGGACGTGGGCCCTTGTTTGGTAGATTGTATGTAGCCGCAACAGTTTTACCTAAAGGAAATGATTTTCATCATGAATGGATGAAAGATTCTAAAAAATTTCATTCCAAAAAAAAAATCAAAGAAATGTCCGATTATATTAAAAATAATGCATTGGCATGGTCTATTCAATATGTAGATCATGACATTATTGATAATATAAATATTCGTGAATCAGTGCATAAAGGTATGCATAATGCAATAAGAGACATATTGGATAAATCAAATATTGATAGAAAGGAATGTTTTATATTGATTGATGGAAATCATTTTAAACCATATAGCATGTACGACGAAGAAAATGAATCATTATATGTTATGCCCCATCAAACTGTAGAGGGAGGAGACAATAAATATACAAGTATTGCTGCAGCATCAATACTAGCCAAAGTTGCTCGAGACGAATATATAAAAGAATTATGTGATGAAAATCCTTTGCTAAATGAACGATATAATATTGAAAAAAATCAAGGATATGGAACCAAACAACATTTGGAAGGAATATTAGAACATGGTATTACACAATGGCATCGTAAAACATATGGTCGTTGTAAAGATGCTCCGTTAAATTGTATTTAGTAAAAAAAAAATTAAATGTTAATTAATTGTTTATTTTGTTTTTTATATGTATATATAAAACATGTCATTTACAAGATTTCATGACGATGAAATAAGAATACAAAAACAATTACAGCAACAAACTTTCCCAGGAAGATATCAACTTGATGTTCCAGGACAAGGATCATCTATGCCGTTTCAAGAAGATGTACATCTTCGCATGCAAAAATGGGGGTCAAATCTATGTACAAATACAATAAATTTAGAAAGTGATTTAATGGGTTTGTCACGTAAAATTGGACGTGATGATGTTGTAGAAAATGATTATAAGAAACATGAAGCAGTTAGTAAAGAATTTACTTATCCTAATCAATTACCCTATGTTGAAGAAAGTCGTGCAAGTCATCCTGCATGGATGTATAGAGATTTGGAACACCCAATATGGGAACAACCTATTGTAGATCCTCAAAGTTTAAAACATCTTGAAAAACCTTTTCATGATAATATTCAAACACGTATTTTAGAGAAAGATTATCATAAACCAAAAGTTTCCATTCCTATGGATAGTAAAAAAAATGATCCACTATCAATTGATTATTATTTATCCAAAATAAATAGATAATTTACAAATATATTATGTCTATTGTATATATTGATTACATATACAATGGAATTAGCAATACCATTAATAGCATTAGGAGGATTATATGTAGTTTCAAAACAACAACGTCATGATAATGAATTAGATATGACTGAAGGTTTTGAAGATACATTACCAAATACTAACATTCCCAATAAAAATTATCCAACAGAATATCCAGTTGTTGATTCTGAATTAACAGAAACAGAAAAATTAACAGTTGATAATCACTATAACGGTTCAGCATATACAGATAAATATTTCAAACCTGAAGATAGAAAAGGAAATCATATTCTAGGTAATTTAGAGAATACTTTACAAAATCAACAACATCGCAGTGTTCCAGAAATTAGACAACGAGAAAAGGTGAATAACTCATTAGAATATACATCTTTAACAGGAGAACAAGTAAATGGAAATTATTTTGCTCATAATAACATGACCCCTTTTTTTGGAGCAACAAATAGATCTAGAAATATCGACAATTCAAACCAAAATGAAAGTATATTGGATACTTATTTAGGAAAAGGATCACAACAAATTGAAAAGAAAGAACAAGCACCTTTATTTGCACCAAATGACAATTATCAATGGGCATATGGTACGCCAAACCAAAGTGAGTTTATGCAATCACGTGTTAATCCATCCAGTAAAATATCAAACGTTCTGCCTTTTCAACAAGAAAAGGTTGCTCCTGCGATGGGTCTAGGTGCAGGCACTGAAGGATCCCACGGTTTTAATGCAGGTATGATGAATCGTGAAACATGGTTGCCAAAAACAGTTGATGAATTACGTGTTAAAACAAATAGTAAAGCTTCAGGTGTTGGTTTATTTGGTCATGAAGGTCCAGCAGTTAGTAATATTAAAGAAATGGGTACAATCGGTAAATTAGAGAAAAATCGACCAGAACGTTCATTTGAATTAGGACATGATCGTGTAATGACTACTACTGGTCTTGAAAAAGGAGTTACTTTACGTCCCATCCAAGAAGACCGTTTTACAAATCGTCCTGAAACAACTCAATCTTATACGGGTGTTGCAGGATCTGATAACCAGGGTATTTTTGTTGATGGTGAATATATGCCATCAAAACATATTGATTTGGGTGAAGTTCCTATTTCTGTTGCAAATGCCGTTGGAAAAGGAGGTCCTACCGATGGTGATTATGGTGTAAAATCACAAGTACTTTATAACAATAATCGTACCGCAAATAATCAATCCGATTATTTTGGTGTTGTTGGTGGTGCAATTGGTTCTGTTATTTCTCCATTATTAGATGTTTTACGTCCATCTAGAAAAGAAAACACTATTGGAACATTACGTCCTTATCAAAATGCATCAACGCGTGTGACACAATCATACGTATTTAATCCTGCAGATAGACCTGGACCAACTATTCGTGAAACTACTGAAAATTCTAAATTTCATCTTAATTCTGGAACAAATGAAATGAACAAAGGTGGTTACACGGTTACAGATGTACAACCTGTTGCAAATAACAGAATGAATCAATCCGATTTCTTTTATGCGGGTAATGCATCTGCTGGAGAGGGTACGCAAGAAGCTCGTCCATACGATGCTGAATATAGACAACGTAATAATGATATTAAATCATCGACTATCGATGGTAGATTGGTAAAAGGTGGGATGGCTTTGATGAACAACAATGTCAATTACACTACAAAAGATGCAAGTCAACAATTAGAAGTGAATAGACAAAATGCTCCCATGTATTCTAGACAACCACCTAGTGCAGATACAATGGGTCGCTTACAAGGGAAACAATACTTTCCATCAGAAATCGAGAACAAAAGAAATCAATCTGAAATATTATCATCACTAAAAAAAAATCCATATGCATTAAGTATAACCTCATAATTTTTTTTAACGCAATTATATAATTTATTATATAATTACTAATGCCGTATTTTAAAGGATGTAAAATTCTATTAATTCATATACCAAAAACAGGTGGAACAAGTATTGAAAAATATTTTGCTAATAAAGAGAAAATAAAATTAAATGCAACAAACTTATATTTTTCTTATTATGAAAATACAATACAAGGTGAATTAAATAAATATCGAAAATTATGGAAAAGCAAAATGAGTGAAGAAAGAAAAAATTTAGAAACTAAAGAAGAAAACGGTTTTCAAAATTTAGAACATTTTGCAAATCAGACATTTGATGAAAACGTTGATGATACTAGTGAATCTGTAAAAAATGAAAAATTGAGAACAATAAAGGAAAACTTGCCTGAATTTAAATATTTTAAAAAATTAAGATTATCTAAAGAACTACAACACTCATTGCAACATTTAACATGGATTGAAATGCAAAACTATAAAAATATTTTATGGGATAAAAAAAATGATATGCGGGTTATTTCAAATGATCCATTTGATCGAAATGATTTTTTAATTATTACGGTTGTCAGGAATCCATATGATAGACTTATTTCAGAACTGTTATTTAGAAATATTTTAACAAATGATAGTTTAAGATATCCTGAAATAGTTTTTAATAAAATTAAAAAATTTCTTGATAGTTATGATAGTTACGACAATCATAAAATACCTCAATATTTATTTGTTATAGATGATCAATATAAAGTAATTAAAAATATTACAATTTTAAGAACAGAAACTTTAACAGAAGACATGCATCGAATTGGTTATGTTGATTTTAATCATTACTACCAAATATCCAAATGTAAAGTACAATCAGGAAAAACGAAATATAGTAATTATTTAAATAATGATTCAATCGAATTAATTAACAATTATTATAAACGTGATTTCGAAATATTTAATTATCCTTATTTATGAAAACAATTTGTTCATTATAATTGCCTCTTTGTTTTCAGATGGTGTTTTAAACAATTGATATAACATATCATTATTTCTAAATCGAATAGTATATTCTTGTTGCATCTTATTTCGACCAATTCGACCCATAGCCTGAATTGTTTTCTGTTGAGTCATATTTCTCAAATCTTTTCCAATATAACCATGACAGAACTGATAATTTGTACCATAAATATAATCTGACGATGCTAATATAACATATAGATTTTGTTCGTATGCCAATTTTTTCATAATTTCCATATAACGCGGATTGGTTTTATTTTTCTTTTTTTCCGTATCATCTTTATCTTTTTCCTTATCATCTTTGTTATTAGAATCAATATCATTACTTTCATTAGTAAACATGCCAATTCCTAAAAGCAATAATAGTTTTTTGTCATTATCAACATCTAATGCCATTATATCACAAACATCCTCATCTGTAATATTTGGTTTAAATGCGTTTTCTTTAATTTTATCATGCCAAACTTCTTGATGTTCATTTGTATTCGGGATATACCGTTTATCTAATGATACGACATGTATAGCATTATGTAGTGTTTCCAACGCATTATTCAATTTAACAATTTCAGGAGAATGATTATTTTCTGCTTTTGATATTTTATTTGATTTGCTTCCTTTCTTTTTATCACGTTGATTTAATGATTTTTGATTATCATCATTATTTTTATCTTGCAAGTCTTCAAGTTCTTCTAATCTTGTTTCTATTTTGGTGATATTTTTTTGAACAGCAGTATTTTCGGCAATTTTTTGCGATAGAGCATTAAATACACGTTCGGGTAAATTTGTTTGTTTAATGTAATATTTACCAATATTTTCAATGTTATTTGCTAGAAATATTGTGGGTCCATCTGTTAATGTTTGTGCATCAGTGGTAGTAATTTGCAATCCCGTAATATTGGATGGTGCATTTACCTTTTGTTGATAATTTTCACCAACACTAATACTCTGCATTCGAGACAATGGAGCTCCTTCCCTCTTGACAGTTGCATTTTCTACGCTTCTAAATTTTCTCAAGTTTGTATTTTCGTGAAATTTACTTTTTTGATTTAAAACTAATTCATCATGTATATCACACCATTTACTTTGTAAAACATGTTTTAATAAATGCAAATAATATTGCTTTAATGAATTCATTGTAATATTTGAAATATCATTGTCGAAATAATTTTCCATTTTCAAATGGTCCTCTATTGCATTTTTCACATGAATTTTATCAATAAATGACACTACTTCTGTTAGGTCAAAATATCTTAACAAGGACTTATTTTTATTACAATGTATAACACATTCTTGTAATTCATTAAAATCTGAATACAACAAATGAGGTAATGCAGATTTGCAGTTTTCATCTAATATTGCAATCGATTTTTTACAATCAAAACTAGTAATCGTATTAATCTCTGAATTTTCAAATTTTAACTGAAATGCATTTAATGTATCTTGAATATCATCTGAGTGAGGTAATGTAGCACAAGATAATACTACTTTTGAAATAACATTTTTAGACCAAACGTCTTTAATAAGATCATGCAATGGATGTTCATCATAATCCATGGAAATTGTAGGTTCATCCCAATAAGTAATAATATCTGTATCTCTTTTGTATTGTACCATTTGTTTAACTAAATCAACACGTTTTTGATGTAATTCACGTGTGTTATTTACTATTACATCTTTGTAGTTAATATCACTTATTTTATTGACAAAATTAATTATATTTTGTAATATTTCAATCTGATTACTCAGTTTCTCTTCTTTTTCGTAATCACAATCGTCTTCGTGCATATTATTGTATGCATTTACATCTTGACACGCTTTTCTTAATATGTAATTCTCTTTCATCAATCTTTCAAGAAATATATCATGAGCATTTGAAGGATTCATTTCAGACAATGGTTGCCATAAATCTTCAAAATTATTTTGTAGTCTATCTAAGTATTCTATTTTATATTGAACATTTTGAATCTCTTCTTTTAGATATTCATTTGTTTTAATACATGGTGTGAATGCCATCATATAATGCATAGCAATAATATACGATTTAATATCACAAATCATAATTTCAACTTTATCTCCAACTAAATTATTGACTTTTCCAATACCACCTGTTCTTCTATTTACTGAATACTCAGAAGCAGCAAAGTAATGGAGACGAATATCATCTGCTGTTTCACAACCAAATGCAATGGCTACCCGTTTTCCCATACAAACAGCCGACTTTGCTAACGCTAGACCAACATGTCTTGCTGCACAAATAAATATAATACGATAACCTTCTGACAATCCCAAAGGAGTTAGTGTCTTACCAG
>MDTG01180541.1_pt1 | contig 11170 bp, 9 predicted proteins | sample 811421 | NCBI WGS metagenome assembly MDTG01 (sample SAMN05326645, study PRJNA326480) | marine metagenome | isolation source: seawater | place: Pacific Ocean: South East | collected 2011
ATCATCTATAAGGATTGTATCAATTAGATAAGTTTCTTCGTCGTCATTAACCTGAAGTAGGGCTAATTTCATATTATCTTTAGTAGTTCTTCTAAACTCCGTATCTACTCCTAAATAAGGCTTTTGCGATAGCTCTTTATTCAGATAGGCAAGATCATTAATAGAGTCTATAAAAGTGAACAAAATATTAATATCGATTATTTTTTTGAAGATAAACTATATCGACGATTTCTTTTTCAGGTCTAAATCCCGAGACTACATCCTTGAGAATATTTCTCAAGGCCACGACATCTCCATTTTTCTCAGCTTCAGATATAGAATCAAGATACATATCTAGCTCATTAGGCTCTAAAAATTCTTCCTCAGCTCTGAGTATTTTTTTATGTTCTGTAGTACTCACATTGTCTCCTATTAATAATTCTTCATAAAGCTTTTCTCCAGGCCTTAATCCTGTAAAGACGATTTCAATATCTCCGTCTGGATTTTTTTCATCCTTAACCTCCATACCACTGAGATTAATTAGTCTTCTTGCTAATTCGTAAATTTTTACTGGCTCGCCCATATCTAAGACAAATACATCACCCCCTTTGCCCATAGCACCGGCTTGAATTACCAATTCAGCTGCTTCAGGTATCGACATAAAATACCTAATCACGTCAGGATGGGTAACTGTTACCGGACCACCATCTTTTATTTGCTTCTGGAAAAGCGGTATGGCAGAACCAGAAGAGCCTATAACATTGCCAAATCTAACCATAATCATTCTAGTTTTAGAATTTAAAGCTAATGATTGAAGTATTAACTCAGCAAATCTTTTTGTTGCACCCATGATATTAGTGGGCCTTACTGCCTTATCAGTAGATATTAAGACAAATGTTTCTACTCCTGTTTCAGATGCTACTTCGGCACAGACTTTCGTTCCTATTATATTATTTGAAACTGCCTCAAATGGATTCTCTTCTACTAAAGGGACATGTTTATAGGCTGCGGCATGATAAATTGTATCTACCTTAAATGTCTTGCAAACTTCAGTAATTCTTTTCTTATTATTTATGCTCCCGAGAACAGAATGAAGCTCTATATTAAGCTGTGAGCTCTCAAGTTCGTTTTTTATAGAGTAAAGAGCGTATTCATTTGAATCAAGGATAATAACTTTGCTAGGTTTATTTTTGATAACTTGTCTAGATATTTCAGATCCTATTGAACCACCTGCGCCAGTTACGAGGACAACTTTGTTTTGTATATTTTTATTTATTAAAGCTTGATTTGCTTCTACTTCAAATCGCCCGAGTAGGTCCGAGCTATCTATCTCTTTTAATTCCGATACAAGCACTCTACCTTGTGCAAGATCGGTGAGTCCTGGCAGTATCCTGACTTTGATAGAGAAGTTCTTTATTTCCTCTAACAAGTCTCTTAAAACTGACTTAGGTGCTGAAGGTATGGCTATAAGGACTTCATCAATTTGACTTCTGGTGATCATTTTTCTTAATTTCTTGGGATGGAATACTTTTAAGTCTCCAATAAAAGTGCCATGCAAAGCAGAATTTGCATCAATGAATGCTACAGGTGTTATTTCTGAGCTAACTCTAAGAGCACCCGCCAATTGAATTCCCGCAGAACCTGCTCCGTATATAACAACTTTCTTTGGCGAGCCTTCATTAGAAAGTACTTTATTAGCAATCAATCTTGAAGATATTATCAGCGCTCCGCTCATCAAAGTCAGTAATAGAATTATTGCCATTTCTGCAGTTGCATCTGCAAGATGGATAGATGGGATTAAAGTCTTAATGACAATAATTATTAAAAATAAAATTAATATTGATTTTAAGATTAATTGGAAAGAAGTTAGATCTATGTATCTCAAGACAGAACGGTATACCCCCATTAGATAAAGGATAAAGATACAAACAAAAGATATAAGTATTGAAATCCAGTACTGAGAGTGAACAAAGCTTTCTCTGGACACTAAATAAATAGAAAACATTACACTAAAACTTACTACGAAAAAGTCTGTAAAAGCAGCTAAGACTTGTTTTTTAAATCTAGATAATTTTAAAAGATAAGTTTTCAATGTCATGGACCATGATTGATGGCTAATAATTTAACACGAGGCTTTGTTTAAAACTGCTTTGATATTTGTATTCATAAATCTAAGATCAGTTAGGCTAAGAGTTGGATGGCAAAGAAAGGCAATTGAAGATTCACCTAATAATTTCGCATTTACAAGTCTTTCCTTAGGAGAAAATCTTGAACTTCTAAATGATTTCTCCATATATATCTCTGGGCAAGACCCAGTAAAACATGGCACTCCTTTAATATTGATCTCTTGAACTATCCTTTCTCTTGTCCAAGGTTTCTTTAGGTTATTAAGCTTTATATTTGCATAAACTCTATAGAAAGCATGTTGAACATAGGAAGGTGCCTGAGGAACTTCTATCAATTCAGGGAATTCAGAAAGTGTGTTAATTATTGAACCAGCGTTTCTATTCCTTAAATTATTCCATCTTTCCATCTTCTTTAATTGTATGAGACCAATGGCAGCTTGCATTTCTGTCATGCGCCAGTTTGTTCCAAATGAATCATGCACCCATTTAAAGCCCAAATTTTTTGAGGGTTTGGAAACTGACTCTAAATTTTTTCCATGATCTTTGTAGGACCACATCTTCTTCCAGAGCTCTTTGCTATTTGTAGTAACCATTCCGCCTTCACCACCAGTTGTCATAATCTTATCTTGACAGAAAGACCATGCACCGATGTCGCCGATCGTTCCTATGCTCTTTCCTTTATAATTTGCTCCATGGGCTTGTGCACAATCCTCTATTACATAAAGCCCGTGCTTCTTAGCTAACTTCATTATTTCATCCATTTCACATGGCAGCCCGCCAAGATGGACACATATTATCGCTTTTGTCTTTTTAGTTATTTTTTTTTCGATGTGCTCTGCCGTAATATTGCCGGTGCATTTATCAACTTCTGAAAAAATAGGAACACCTCCTATATTAACTACCGAAGATGCTGATGCTATAAATGATCTTGGTGTAACAATGACCTCATCATTTTCTTTTATGCCAATTGCAATTAAAGCTAGATCGAGGGCAACTGTTCCATTTGCAAGAGCTATAGAAAACTTAGCATTGGTCCAATTGGAAAACTCTTCCTCAAAAGTTCTACACTTATTACCTGTCCAGTAATTGACTTTATTTGATAAAACAACTTTTTTTACAATTTCAGCCTCTTCTTTAGTAAATTGAGGCCAATTATTAAGCTTTTTAATTTTCATTTTTTATTGAGCTAATTCTTTGAAAAGGTCAACAAATCTCTCTACTCCTCGAGACATACTCATCTCTTTGCTATAGAAAGACTTGCCTGCGTAACCCATCTCTTCACGTTCTTCTTTTGGCATTTCGATGAAGTTATCAATAGCTATTCTTAGTGAATTTATATCTTCAGGATTGCAAGTTATTCCAGATCCTGATCTTTTAACTATATCAGCAGCTTCACCCTTAACAGCCATTAAAATTGGTTTTCCAGCGAATAGGTAGGCTTGTGTTTTGGAGGGAATTGTCATTTCAAATAACGCATCATCCTTTAAATGCACAAGTAGAACATCCGATTGTTTGTATATAGATTTGATTTTAGCATCACATACACGATTATTAAGATAAGTATGTTTAATCTTATTTCTTTGTAGAAATTCCTCTATTTCTTTCTTCTGTGTACCTTCTCCATAGATATGTAATTCAGCCTTTTCTTTTTCGTTATTAATAAAGGAAAAGGCTTGTATAAATGTTATTAGATCTTGTCCAGGTCCTATATTTCCAGCAAAGGTAAATTTTAACAGCTCTTTATTTGAAAACTCGAATTCGTCATCTTTAGAGGGTGACTCATTGGTCCAGTTATATATAACTGATATTTTACTAGGAGAGATCCCATTCTTGGTGAGATGTTTTTTAAATCCTTGCGAGAGTACAACTATCTTGCTGGCCCGTTTGTATAGAAAATAACATAAAAATTTCAAAAAAGTTAAAAGTATCTTATTTTTTATCATGCCAGTTGTAGAGAGAGTTTCAGGCCACATATCTTGTATATCTAAAACTAATGGAACTCTCCAATACAAACTTAAAACCCAAGATGAAAGAGCTGTGGTTATTGGAGGATGATATGAATAAATTAAATCTGGTTTAGGGCAAAACAATCCTCTTAGGATTGAAGAGATAAAAAAGGATAAATAATTTAGAGACCTTAGAAATGCAGATCGATTGTGACTAGGAAATATGGAAGTTCTATATACTGGAATCCCATCAATGAGTTCTTTGCGTGGAAATAAACCGGAATAATCTGGATAGATTTTACCTTCTGGATAATTTGGAAAACCAGTAAGTACAAAATTTTCTACATCATATTGTCTTAATGCTTTTGCAAATGAAAGCCCCTTGAAAGTATTTGGTTCAGGATCGAACCACTGAGTATGAATTAAAACTTTCAAGGCTATGTAAGAGATAGGTTTCTATTTATCGTTAGTATAACTTAAGATCATTGTTGAGCCCTTTAAATTTTTTTAAGGGATACTTAGCAATAAATAATAGAATTACGCAAATTAACTTACCATTTTCAATATAGATCGTATTGAGCAGAAAATTATTAATCTCGATACATTTTTCCACTCTTTGATTTTAGATTTCACAGAAGCCAAATATTTATGGAATATAAAGGCATTGAAGCATCCTAATTGAGTGCAAAGTTTCAATCTTAAAAAAACTGCTTTGTTTGTATAAATTCCTTCTATAATAAAGTTAATGAAAACTTTAATGAAGACTATATCAAAAAGAATCTTTGACCTAGTTATAGTCATTATTTCAAGCCCTTTTTTACTTGCTTTGGTTCTCACAATTGTTCCTATCTCTTTCATGCTACAGGGATCGCCAATAATCTTTTCTCAAAATAGACCGGGTAAAAATGAAAAATTATTTACCTTGTATAAATTTAGGACAATGGAGTTAACTCATTCCAATAAAATTGATGATACGAGTGAAAGAGTTACTAGACTGGGCCAATTCTTAAGGAAAACTAGTCTTGACGAACTACCTTCAATTTTCAACGTCATTAAAGGAGAGATGAGTTTAGTGGGCCCTAGACCATTATTGCCAGAATATCTTAATCGATATGACAATTTTCAAAAGAGAAGGCATGAAGTTTTACCCGGTATTACAGGATTAGCACAAATATCAGGACGTAATGCAATTTCGTGGGAAGAAAAGTTTAAATATGATGTTGAATATGTTGAGAATAACTCTTTATTCATTGATATTTCTATTATTCTCAAAACAATCACCAAAATCTTTTCTTCAAAGAATATAAACCATGAAGAAGGTAAAACAATGCCAAAATTTGAAGGGCGCAATGAATAATAATATTTTAATTTCTTCAGCAGGAAGAAGGGTTGAACTTCTTAATTATTTTAGAGCTGAGTTAAAGAGTTTTGATAAGGCTTCGAAGATTCTTGCTACCGACTTGAATCCTGACTTATCCTCTGCATGCCAAATAGCTGATAAAAGCATACAGATATGTCATTCTCAAAGTAGCGATTTTATTGATCAGCTTTTGAGTATTTGCCTAGAAAATAAAGTTCGTCTCGTAATACCAACAATTGATAATGAACTTCTGCCTCTGGCAGAAAATATAGAGAAGTTTAGAGAATCTGGTATTGAGATAATAATTTCTGAATACCAATTTATAAAGGACTGCAGAGATAAAAGAGAGACAAGAAAGGTATTCAAAAATCTTGATATTGATTATCCAGAAATCTTTGACAAGAATAACTTAAAGTTCCCTTTATTTTGCAAACCTTATGACGGTAGTAGCAGTATTGGCTCTAAAATTATAAATAACGAGAGCGACCTCACTATTGATGACCTAAATGATCCAAAAAATATATTTATGGAATTAATCTCTTCAAATTATATTGAATATACTGTGGATGGGTACTTCACTAACGAAGGAAAACTGGTTTCTCTAGTTCCTAGAGAAAGAATTGAGGTTCGTTCAGGAGAAGTAAGCAAGGGGATTACCCGAAAAGATTTCTTATACGACTTTTTGGTAAAAAAATTAAATTTTTTGCCTGGTGCTAGGGGATGCATTACCTTTCAGTTTTTTGTAGATGTCCAGAATCAAGATATAAAAGGTCTGGAAATAAATCCAAGATTTGGAGGGGGTTATCCGCTGACTTACTCTGCGGGTTCTAATTTTCCTAAATATCTAATAAACGAATATTTATTAGGGGAGAGTCTAGAATTTTTTGATCAATGGGATAATAACTTATTGATGTTAAGGTATGATAATCATGTTTTAGTTGATAACTATGACAAATAAAGTATTTGTCTTTGATTTAGATGACACCTTATACAAGGAAATAGACTATAAGATCTCAGGTTTTAAACATCTTATCTTTTTACTCAGTAATTTGTTTCCTGATAATAAGTGTAAAGTTTCTGTTCAAGATATCCTTTATCTAGAAGATCCCTTAGAGTACTTAATAAATATATATAAGCTAAATAGTGCCTCGAAGGAATCATTATTATGGGCATATAGGACTCATCATCCTGATATACATCTAAACAGTGAAGTTAAATCTGTATTAGACGAATTTAAAGTTAAAGAAGTACCTACCATCATAATAACGGATGGAAGAGAGTTAACTCAGCAGCTTAAGATTAAGAGCCTTGGTTTAAGTCATATACCTTCTCTTATCTCTGAAAGTTATAACGAAGTAAAACCTGGCCTAAAACGATTCGAGAAAATCTCTAAAGAATATCCTTCAGCAACAAAATATTATATCGGTGATAATCTTGAAAAAGATTTCTTAGCACCCAATCAGCTGGAATGGGTAACTATAGGAATTACTCCAGATAAAGATAATATCCATAAATCTGAATTAACTAACCTGCATGAGAAATATTTTCCGGATTATTGGATTGATTCCTTTAGTCAGCTTAAAGATTTTTTATAGTCAGCACTGTCGGAGACTAAAAGCAAAAAATAGATGAGAATAATAAGGGTATATCTATAATCTTAGTTAGGATGAGTGATTAAGACGAGTTAGTTTTGTATGTTTTCGAATCGTACAATCTAATACTTTTTCCAAACGCTCCTGTTAACGTAATCTACATAGCTGTGTAATATTCTTACTACTTTCTCTGAGACATTGGATACATTGTAATCATCAACTATATTCAGCAGTCGAATATTCCCTGATGATTGATTTGAAAGGATATCAATACCTTGCAAGATGCGGTCTGGTTCTAATCCTACCATCATAACTGCAGTCTCCTCCATCCCTTCAGGTCTTTCATGAGCTTCCCTAATATTTAGAGCTGGAAAATTAAGTATCGAAGCTTCTTCGTTTATAGTGCCGCTATCAGATAGAGTAGCTTTAGCCATCAACTGTAACTTATTGTAATCTGTGAACCCTAGGGGTTTCAAGAGTCTAACTTTTTTGTCTAGCACGATTTTTGAGGAATCTATTTTTTTCCTAGTTCTAGGATGAGTTGAAACCACTACAGGTAAATCATATTTTTTGGTGATGACGTTTAAGCAGTCTATCAATTTTTTGAAATTCTTTTCAGATTCTATATTTTCCTCACGATGGGCACTTACTAGAAAATATTGTTGTTGTTCTAAATTCAGCTTAGTTAAAATTTTCGATGAGTTAATTTTTTCCCTATAGTGCTCGATAACTTCAAACATAGGACTGCCAGTTTTTATAACCATGTCTGGAGATAGGCCTTCTCTCAAAAGATATTCTCTTGCTATTGAGCTATAAGTAAGATTAATGTCTGCAGTATGATCTACAATCTTTCTATTAATTTCTTCTGGAACCCGCATATCAAAACAGCGATTGCCTGCCTCCATATGAAATATTGGAATTTTTTTTCTTTTGGCAGCAATTGCAGCCATACAGCTATTGGTGTCGCCAAGAACTAGCAATGCATCTGGAGACAATTGCGATAACAACTTATCAACTGCAATGATTACATTACCAATTGTCTCTGCACCGGTTGAACCTGCAGCATTTAAGAAGTGATCCGGCTTTCGCAGTTCAAGATCATCAAAGAAAATTTGGTTAAGTTCATAATCATAGTTTTGCCCTGTATGAATAATAGTGTGCTCGCAGTAAAGATCTAGTTTTGTAATAACTCTTGATAACCTAATGATCTCAGGTCTGGTTCCAACTACTGTAAATATTTTAAGTTTTTTCATTTAATTGCACTTGGGATTGTATCCGGTTGATCTGCATTAAATATCTCATTAGCCCACAACATTACTACAAGATCTTCACTGCCTATATTAGTTATGTCATGACTCCAGCCGGGTATTGTTTCAACTATAATAGGTTCTTTTTCAGAAGTAACTATGCTGGAAAATTCATTTGTAAGTATATGCCGAAATCTAAATTGCGCCTCCCCTTTTATAACCAAGAATTTTTCTGTTTTACTGTGATGGTAATGTCCGCCTCGAGTGATACCAGGAAGCGCTGTAAAAAAAGAAAATTGTCCAGCGTCTTTAGTTTTAAGCATCTCAACAAAAGTGCCTCTCTCGTCATTATGAGAGGGAATTTTGTATCCAAATTCTTTAGTCGGCAAGTAGCTTACATAAGTCGAATACAAGGCTCGAGTAAAACCATTGGCGACGTTTTCAGTAACTAAATTTTTTCGTGAATCAGCAAATAACTGAATCTGATTCGCAAGATGGATTAATGAGACTTCATATTCTTTTTCTACAGATTGAAGATAGTCATGACTTGTAAATGGTTCTTGGAGCCATTCTATGAATGATTCCACTACATCATCTATATAAACAAGGTTCAATATATGCTCTGGATCATCTATCTGAATAGGAATTCCATTAGCTATATTATGGCAAAATGTTGCAACCACCGAGTTATAATTAGGCTTACACCATTTTCCAAAGACTCCGGGGAGTCTGTAAATGCCAACAGGATTGCCATATTCATCAGCTAAATTCTTTATAACCGTCTCAGCTGCACGTTTACTTTTTCCATAAGGATTATCTAAACCGACTTGTGTAGAAGAAGATATTATCACTGGCACTTTTAATTTAAGACTACTTATCAAATCGCATAGTATTTTTGTTAAACCCGAATTGACTACCTCAAAGTCTTTAATCGAAGAAGGTCTATTTTCACCCGCCAAATGGACAACTGCATCAGCTTCTTTAAGTTTTGCACTTAATATTTCAGGTGTGTCACCTCGTAGAAAAGTAATTACATTAAATTCATCTAACTCACTCAACCTTAAGACAAGGTTTTTGCCTATAAAACCGTCAGCTCCTGTTATTAAAACCTTCATATACTAGTAAGTTTTTTTTAGGTTACCTTCGGAAATTAACTCGCCCAACATATTAGTCATTTCGTTAATATCTACTCTAGTTGTATTATGAGAATTATAATCAACAGCGTCTGATATATTTATCTCACCGGTGTCAATAAATTTACCATAGTTTAAATCACGCAAGTCTGGAGGAACTCTGTAATAATCTCCAAGATCTTCTGCTGCAACCATCTCTTCCCTACTTAAAAGAACTTCAAAAAGCTTCTCGCCATGTCGTGTGCCAATTATGTCTATCGGATGATCTGGCTTTTGCAACAATTCTTTCAATGCCTCTGCAAGTATCTGAATAGTTGCTGCAGGAGCCTTCTGAACAAAAATATCTCCTGGGTTTCCATGCTCAAAGGCATATAAAACTAGATTAACTGCATCATCAAGACTCATCATGAATCTTGTCATTTCTGGATCAGTTATAGAAATTGGCACACCTTTCCTAATCTGATCTATAAAAAGTGGTATAACTGATCCTCTGGAAGCCATGACATTTCCATACCTTGTTACGTTAATTATTGTTGATGCTGAACTTCTTGATTTAGCAATTGCAACTTTCTCCATCATAGCTTTGCTTATCCCCATAGCATTGACGGGATAGACAGCTTTATCGGTGCTTAAGACTATGACTCTTTTTACATTTGAATGAATTGATGCTTCTAAAACATTTTCAGTACCAATTATATTTGTCTTAACTGACTCTAAGGGATGAAATTCACAAGAAGGTACCTGCTTCAAAGCAGCTGCATGGAAAAGATAGTCAACACCTTCCATAGCTGGAGAAATAGATTGGATATCCCTAACATCACCAAGATAGAATTTTAGCTTTGGATTATCATATCTTTTTCGCATATCGTCTTGTTTCTTTTCATCTCTGCTGAGAATGCGGATTTCTTCTAGGTCAGAATCTAGAAATCTCTTAAGAACTGCATTCCCAAAGGATCCCGTTCCACCAGTTATGAGTAAATTTCCTTTAAATTTCAAATCTATCACCCCTTAAAATTCTGATTTCCTAAAATAACTATTTTATATTGCCGAGCTGCATAAAGTTTCCTGGATAATCAATCAGTACTGCTTTAAATTTTCCCTTAAATACAAATAAACTTCCTGCTGCAACTCCAACTATCTTATATCTTTCAATAACCGAGTATATGTCGGACACGGAGCCAGCGCCACCGAGAACAGTTAATGGAACACTTGAAGCACCATACACTCGGTCTAAAAGTGAGAAGTCATATCCCTTCATCACTCCATCATTATCAACTGAATTGATAACCAGCTCACCAATTCCTCTCTCAATAAGATCATTGATAGTATCTTCAAGCTTATTTTTAGTTTTAATTGTCGCATTGTGCGTGACAATTTCATACCTTCCAAAAAGATTCTTTTTAATGTCCAGAACTACGACAACACTTTGACTTCCAACCATACTCGAAATTTCATTTACTAAGCCTGGATTTTCAATAGCTGCTGCACTTATAGATATCTTTTCTATACCTAGACTAAAAATCTTATCTGCTTGCTCAGAGCTCTGAATACCACCTCCATAGCACAGTGGCATTCTGCTCTCATTAGCCAATTTCTCAATCAAATTATAGTTCGGTGCTTTGCCCTCTACAGTTGCATCTATATCTAAGACCATAAGTTCGTCAACTTGCTTCTCGTTAAAAATCTTGACCGTATTGATGGGATCTCCAATATACTTTTTATCTTTAAACTTAATTGTCTTCACCAAACCATTTTTGTGAATCAGTAAGCAAGGTATTATCCTAGGC
>MDTG01284095.1_pt1 | contig 11170 bp, 8 predicted proteins | sample 811421 | NCBI WGS metagenome assembly MDTG01 (sample SAMN05326645, study PRJNA326480) | marine metagenome | isolation source: seawater | place: Pacific Ocean: South East | collected 2011
AAAATATATTGATAAAATACATGTTGAATATAAAGTCAACTTAGTAATGAAAAATAACACAATTAACAAAGAAGAAATAGAAAAATTTTCAAAAATTGCAGAGGAATGGTGGGATCCTGAGGGAAAATTTAAACCGTTACACAAGTTTAATCCTATTAGAATCTCTTATATAAAAGATAATATTATTCAAACTTTGGAAATTGAAAATAAACGAAAACCCCTAGAAAATATCAGAATTCTTGATATAGGATGCGGTGGCGGACTGCTGTCTGAACCACTTACTAGATTAGGTGCTGAAGTTACTGCCATAGATGCTTCATCTAAAAATATAGAAATTGCTAAATTACACGCAAAAAAAAATAATCTTAAAATAAATTATAAATGTACCTCACCAGAAAAATTAGATTCAAATTTGAAATTTGATGTTATTTTAAACATGGAGATTATTGAACATGTAGAAAATGTAGATTTTTTTTTAGGATCTTGTGAAAAATTATTAAAAAAAAATGGTATTATGTTCGTGGCAACTCTTAACAAAACATTAAAATCATATCTATTCGCAATTATTGGAGCAGAGTATATTCTACGCTGGCTTCCGATAGGTACTCACGATTGGGAAAAATTTGTAAGACCTGAGGATTTAATAAAAAATTTAGAGAAGTATAATTTTAGACTTGATGCTCTTAATGGAATGAAATTTAATTTAATTAAAGATCAGTGGTCTATTAGTAAAGATAAATCAATAAACTATATTGGAAAATTTATAAAAAATTAATTTCTATTATCTTTAGTCCAAGGAATAATCTCTGCATTAATTCCTTCCTCTTTGAGTTCCGTGATTTCATCCTTAGAAGCGGTTCCGTAAATCCCTTTTGCTTTTTTTTTGTCGCTGTAATGAATTATTCTGGCCTCTTGTGCAAAATTTTCACCTACAAATTTAAAATTATCCTTTATAAATTTTTGATACTCTTTAATTTTTTTTCCAACTGTATTAGTTTTTAAATTTTTTAAATAATCCTTATCGGAGGATTTATTCATTAATTTAGGAGCCATTAAAGTTTTGATTACATTGTTAGAATTACAGTTGTGGCAGTTTAAAAAATTCCTTTTTTTCAACTTGTCATATTCTTGAGAAGATGCAAACCAACTATCAAATGATAGTTCGCAACTCTTACAAATTAATTTGTATTTAATCATATACTTTGATTTAATAATTTTGGCAAAAAATTCAATAGTAATTAACTTCTATAATTTGCATTTATTTCAACATATTTTTTTGTTAAATCCATTGTAAATGCCGAAAAATTCTTTGATCCATTTGAGATATCAATATCAATTTCTATGTTATCATTTTTCATATAGTTCGACGCATCTAACTCATTATAATTTGGGTTAAGTTTTCCATTTTGAATTATTAAAACATCTCCAAACTTTATTGATAATTTTTCAAAGTTAATAACTACCCCGGCCTTACCAATTGCCATTATAATCCTTCCCCAATTTGGATCTTCTCCTGCAATAGCAGTTTTTACCAACGGAGAGTTTGCTATTGAAAAAGCAATTTTTTTTGCATCATTATCTGTTTTGCAATTATTAACCTGTATCTTAATAAACTTTGAAGCTCCCTCACCATCTGCCACAACTCTTTTTGCCAGGTTGAGTAATACCTTGTTTAAAGCTTCATCAAAATTATTTAATTTTTCATCATTTAAATTATTAATTTTAGGATGTTTTGCTTTTCCTGTTGAAAATATTGTAACCATATCGTTTGTACTAGTATCTCCATCACAACTAATTGCATTAAATGTGTTTAAAATATTCTTTTTAAGAAGCTTTTTCAGTACATCATTCGGAATATCAGCATCTGTAAAAATATATGCAAGTGTTGTAGCCATATTGGGCTGGATCATTCCTGAGCCTTTGGCTAAACCAAAAATTTTGATATCACTATTACCGATCGTACAATTTTCCATAGCCATCTTAGGCTGGGTATCTGTTGTCATAATCCCTAATGCAGCTTTCATCCAAATATATTTATTTTGTGTATATTTTATTTTATCAATCAGGTCAGGTACTTTGTTTCTAATTTTTTCCTCAGGAAAAATTTCTCCAATCGTGCCTGTGCAACCAAAAATTATTTCTTTTTTTTTTATTTTTTTTGGTTGAGCATCATCCTCTTTTTGCTTTTCTGATAATTGTATGGAAATAGTTTCAGCTATCTTTTCAAGACTCCTGTATCCTTGTTTTCCTGTAAAACAGTTCGCATTTCTTGTATTTACAATAAGTGAAAATATCTTTTTACTTTTGTGTTTTAAATTCCATTTAATATTTTCAGAAATAATTTTTGATTGTGTATAAAGTGATGCGTTATTTGCACCATCTCTAAAGTAAAACATTACCAAATCATCTCTTGGATTATTGTACAAGTTTGCACTTACTGTTGAAATTGAAACACCATCAATATGGTCCAAATCTTGGAATTCCTTCATTCTTTTATTTTTAGATTTTGAAGCCAAAAAGTTGCTTAAATTGATACCCATGCTATTTAAAATAATTATTAAATAATTATATTAAAGGATATAAGTAAATAATAAATCAAAAAACTAATGCTAAACCCTTTAAAATTTTTAACAAAATTGATTAAATCAACCAATCAAAGGGAGTTAGATAGAATTACCAAAATTGTTTATGAAATTAACTCCTTTGAAAAAGATTTAAAAGTTTTGAGAAATGAAGAATTTCCAAAAAAAACAGAAGAGTTTAAAGAAAGAATTAAAAATGGATCAAGTCTTAATGAAATATTGCCTGAGGCGTTCGCAATTGTAAGGGAGGCATCGTCAAGAGTAAGAAAAGAACGTCATTTCGATGTCCAATTAATTGGAGGAATAGTTTTACATGAGGCTAAAATAGCTGAGATGAAAACTGGTGAAGGAAAAACGCTAACAATTGTGCTGGCAGCTTATTTGAATGCACTTGAAAATAAAGGCGTACATGTTGTGACAGTTAACGATTATTTGGCAAAAAGAGACTCTCAAGAAATGGGGGAAGTATATAATTTTTTAGGGTTAAGTTCAGGTTTTATTAATAATGATCAGAATGATTATGAAAGAAAGAAAAATTATAATTGTGATATAACATATGCAACTAATAGCGAACTTGGCTTTGATTATCTTAGAGATAATATGAAATTCTCAAAAGATGACATGGTACAGCGAGAGCATTTTTTTACTATCGTAGATGAAATCGATTCTTGTTTGATAGATGAAGCCAGAACACCACTCATAATTTCTGGAGCAGCAGAAGATAAAACTAATCAATATCTAGCAGTTGATAAATTAGTCAAAAAACTTGGTAAAAATGATTATGAAATTGATGAAAAAGATAAAAATATTTTATTAACAAATGATGGTATCACGAATATAGAAAATATTTTTTCAGAAGCTGGAATATTAAAAAATAAAAATTTTTATGACCCAGAAAATTTAAATTTGGTACATTTTGTAAATCAAGCACTGCGTGCAAATCATCTATTTGAGAATGGAAAAGATTATATTATTCAAGATGGAATTTTAAAGATAGTAGATGAGCTAACTGGACGAATTTTGGAAGGAAGAAGATTTGGTGATGGACTTCACCAAGCTTTAGAGGCGAAAGAAAGAATTGATATACAGGCTGAAAACCAGACGTTGGCATCTATTACATATCAAAACTATTTCAAATTATATAAAAAAATATCTGGATGCACAGGTACCGCTGTAACTGAGTCACAGGAATTTTTCGAAATTTATAATCTGCAAGTTATTGTAATCCCAACAAATAAAAAAATGGTTAGAAAAGATTTTAATGATCAAATTTTTAGAACAGAAAAAGAAAAAAATAATTCAATAATTCAAAAAATTATTGAGTGTAATAAAATTGGTCAACCACTTTTAGTTTTTACATCAAGTGTAAATAAGTCTGAGATCTACTCAAAGCTTTTATTAAAAGAAAATATAAAACATGTAGTTTTAAATGCTAAGAATCATGAAAATGAGGCTGAAATAATAGCCAATGCAGGAAAAAAAGGATCTGTAATAATAACAACTAGTATTTCTGGAAGAGGTGTTGATATTCAACTGGGTGGCAAAAAAGGCTCAATTGACGAGAAAGAACTTCAGATCAACAAAAAAAATATTAAGACTTTAGGAGGTTTGTTTGTAATAGGTACAGAGAGAATGGAGTCAAGAAGAGTAGATAATCAGGCAAGAGGAAGGTCTGGTAGGCAGGGGGATGAAGGAAGTTCAATATTTTATGTAAGTTTAGAGGACGATCTAATGAGAATATTTGGCTCAGAGTCAATGAATAACATTTTGCAAAAATTAGGACTTAAAGATGGTGAAAGTATAGATCATCCATGGATTAATAAAGCTTTAGAAAGAGCGCAACAGAAAGTTGAGGCAAGAAATTTTGATATTAGAAAAACTTTGATAAAATTTGATAATGTGCTGAATGATCAAAGATATGTCATTTTTTCTCAGAGAAAAAATGCAATGGATAGTAATCAAATTTTTGAATATTCAAATGATTTTTTATATCAAATTGTTGAGGAACTAATACAGCTTAAAAATTTAAAAAGAAATGATCCTAGAAACAAGGATTTTGAAAATAAACTAAAATCAATGTTGGGAAGAAATTTAAATGAAAGTGAGCTTCAAGACCTAATTACAGCAAGGGAGGATATCTTTAAATTGAAAATAAATGAGAAATTTCAAAATTCTCGTCAAGAAAGAATAAAACTTCTAGGAGAAAAACAATCTAAAGAAATTGAAAAAAGAATTTTTTTACAATCCATCGACGTAAATTGGAAGTCACATATTCAATACTTAGAACAACTAAGACAAGTTATTGGATTAAGATCCTATGGTCAGAGAGATCCTCTTATTGAATATAAAAAAGAAGCTTTCAATCTATTTGAAAATCTTCTTAATAAATTAAAATTAGATTTCATTACAATTTTAATGAATTTAAAAGTAGTAGAAGCTCCAAAAGAAGAAGAAGAAAAAATTGCCAAAAAAAATTTCAACCCAGCATCATTTGGGAAAAAAATGAATAGAAACGAACCTTGCTTTTGTGGATCTGGTAAAAAATATAAACGTTGCTGTGGTGCATTATAAAAATATTAGTATTAAAGCTAAGGCTAATAAAACAAAAGATGAAAGTATAAGAAGATTTTTTCTATGTTTTTGAAAAAATCTTGAATTGCTTACAGGATCTCCTAAAGAACTTAGTTTGTCAGTATTATCAATAAAACCCTCTGATCTTCCAATTCTTAAAAATTTATTTTTTCTATCACTAAAAATTTCATCAGATGACATTTGCTTAAAATAATCTAGATTCTTAATTATAGAATTTTTAACATTTGTTAAAATTAAATTTCTATCTCTGTGGGCTCCACCAAGAGGTTCTTTCACAATTTCATCTATAATTTGAAGATCTAATAAATCTTTCGCTGATAGTTTCATTGCTTTAGCTGCATCAAGCATTTTTTTTGGATCTCTCCAAAGAATAGTTGCACATCCTTCCGGAGAAATAACTGAATAGATTGCATTTTCCAACATTACAACCTTATTGGCAGAAGCTAGGGCAATAGCACCTCCAGAACCACCCTCACCAATAATTATTGCTAATGTCGGAACTTTCAATTTCATACAACACTCTATTGATTTTGCTATAGCTTCTGCTTGGCCTCTTTCTTCAGCCCCTACACCGGGATAAGCACCAGGAGTGTCTATAAAAGAAATAACTGGAATTTTGAATTTTTCTGCTAATTCCATTAATCTAATAGTTTTCCTATAACCTTCTGGCCTCATCATTCCAAAATTTCTCTGAATTCTAGTATCCAAGTCTTCTCCTTTTTCTTGACCAATAACTAAAACTGATTGACCATGAAATTTTGCAAAACCTGTTAATACTGATTTATCTTCACCATAATATCTATCACCAGACAATGAAATAAAATCATCAAATAAATTGTCTATAAAAAATTTAGACTTAGGTCTATCCTCGTGTCTAGCAACCATTGTAGTTTGCCAGGGATCAAGATTTGAGTAAATTTGTCTTAATTTTTCATCTATTTCATTTTGTGTTTTTAAAATTTTTTGGGTATCCACCTCTGATAGACCACTTTGATTGTAAGGATCTTTTAATTTTTCGATTTCAGTCTCTAAATCTTTTATGTCTGTTTCAAAATTGAGATAATTTTTCATCTAATTACTATTAATACATTAGTATTGAAAATGATAATAAAATGTGGGTGCTTCTATAAATTATTTGACTTAATTTATCTTGGGTTTTAAAAATAAATTGATGACAATAAATTATCAAACCATAAAAAACTTAAAAGTTTCAAAAGAACTGCTAGATTTTGTAGACAATCAATTATTAAAAGATTTAGATATTTCACCAGAAAAATTTTGGTCTGGGTTTGATAAAATAGTTCATGACTTAGCACCTAAAAATAAAGAATTGTTAAAAATACGAGAAGATTTACAAAAAAAAATTGATGGGTGGCATCAAAATAATAAGGGTAAGGAAATTAAAATTACCGAATATAAAAAATTTTTAAAAGAAATTGGTTATTTAAAAGATGAGGGTCCGGATTTTAAAATAGAGACAAAAAATGTTGATGAGGAAATCTCTAAAATTGCTGGTCCACAGCTAGTTGTTCCTATAATGAATGCAAGATATACATTAAATGCTGCAAACGCTCGATGGGTAAGTCTCTATGACAGTCTTTACGGAACAGATATAATTGAGTCAGAGGAAGGTGGAAGTGAGAGATATGATCCAAATAGAGGCCAAGAAGTAATTAGATATGTAAGAGAGTTTTTTGATTTACACATTCCCATAGATGGCACAAGCTGGAAAAATATAGCTGGTCTAAAAGTCTCAAATAAAGATTTAATCATCTTAAAAGATGACTATGAATATAAATTAAAAGATCAAGATAAATTTGTTGGGCATAGAGGTGATGCTAATAAACCAAGTGCCATAATACTTCAAAATAATAAATTACACTTTGAAATTATTATTAATCCAAGAGCATTTAGCGCTGCTCATGATATAGCTGGAATAAGTGATGTTATAGCTGAGTCAGCTATCTCTACTATTTGTGACAATGAGGACAGTGTTGCAGCTGTTGATGCGGAAGATAAAGTTGTTTGTTATAAAAATTGGCTTGGTTTAATGAAAGGAAATTTAAAGATTCAATTCGAAAAAAATGGAAAAAATTTAGAAAGAAAACTTAACCCAGACAGAAGTTATATTTCTAAAGATGGCAAGGGCTTAAAACTTCATGGTAGAAGTTTGTTGTTAATTAGAAATGTTGGGCATCTCATGACAAACTCTTCTATTTTGTTAAAAGACGGAAGTGAAGTGCCAGAAGGAATAATGGATGCTTTTATGACAACAGCTGCTGCAATCCATGACTTAAAAAGAAAGAAAAATTCAAGAGCAGGTTCAATCTATATAGTTAAACCAAAAATGCATGGACCCGATGAGACAGCTTTTACAGATACAATTTTTGAAAATGTTGAGGACTTATTTGGCCTAGAAAAGTATACTTGTAAAATTGGTATAATGGACGAAGAAAGACGGACTTCGGCCAATCTTAAAGAATGTATAAGATCATTGAAAAATAGAGTTTTTTTTATCAATACAGGTTTTCTAGACCGTACCGGGGACGAAATGCATACCTCTATGGAAGCTGGTCCTATGATTAAAAAAGGAGACATGAAATCTGCAAAATGGATTTCTGCCTATGAAAATAATAATGTTGATGTTGGTCTAAAATGTGGATTTTCTGGTATGGCTCAAATCGGTAAAGGAATGTGGGCTGCCCCTGATAAAATGAAGCAAATGATGAATGAAAAAATTTCTCATTTAGAGGCAGGTGCTAATTGTGCATGGGTGCCATCCCCTACTGCAGCCTCTTTACATGCATTACATTATCATAAAATAAATATTTTCGATGAACAAAGAAAAATTCTTAATAGAGAAAAAGCCAAATTAGACAATCTTTTAACAATACCAATTGCTGATAGACCTAATTGGTCTGTAGATGAAATAAATTCTGAAATTTCTAATTCTGCGCAAACTTTATTAGGTTACGTTGTTAGATGGGTAGATCAGGGCATCGGATGTTCAAAGGTGCCTGATATAAATAATGTTGGTTTGATGGAAGATAGGGCAACCTTAAGAATATCTTCGCAGCATATTGCAAATTGGATACGCCATGGTATCACAACAAAGATACAAGTAACTGAAATTATGAAAGAAATGGCAAAGGTTGTGGATAAGCAAAATGAAAATGACAAAAATTATACAAAAATGAGTGAAAACTACGAGAGTTCAATCGCTTTTAAAACTGCTTGCGATTTAATATTTAAAGGTAAAGAGCAGCCATCAGGATATACAGAGCCCCTATTACACCTTAATAGATTAAAAAAAAAATCTAACTAGAGCTTGAATTTAATTTAGACCTATTTTTAAAAGCTGAGAATAAAGTTCCATCATCTAAACTTTCTATTTCTCCTCCAATTGGTAATCCTTGCGCTAATTTTGTAACTTTTACTTTGGTATTTTTCAAGCTATTTTGAATATAAAAAGCTGTTGTTTGTCCCTCGACTGTAGCACTTGTCGCTAAAATTACTTCTTCAATTTTTTCTTTATTTACACGTTCTACTAAAGAATTTACTAACAAATCTTCTTTTCTATTTCCCACTGATGAAAGTGTTCCTCCAAGTATGTGAAAATAGCCTTGAAAAATGTTTGAATTTTCAATTGACCATTGATCAGCAATATCCTCTACAACACAAATCTTATCAAATTTTTTATTTAAATTTTGACAATTTGCACAACCTTCTATCGATGATTTTAAAGATCCACATGAATTACATCTTGTAATATTTTTATAGATCTTAGCTAAACTATTGGTCATTGGTTTTACAAGTTCGTCTCTATTATTAATTAATTTCAAGACAATTCGTTTGGCTGATTTTGGACCTAAACCTGGAAGTTTAGAAATTATTTTAATTAAATCTTCTATCTCATTAATTTTTTGCATTATTTAAAGTGGCCATTTGAAACCTGGAATACCAAATCCACCGGTTGCTTTTGAAATTTCTTCTGATGTTTTGTTTTTAAGTTCAGCTTTTGCATTATTGTAAGCTGCAACAATCAGGTCCTCTATAATTGATTTTTCCTCTTTTAATAATTCATCTAATATCTCAATTTTTAACATTTCACCATCACCATCAAGAACTACTTTAACAGAATTCGACCCTGAGACACCTTCAACTCTAATATTCTTTATGTTTTTTTGGCTTTCTTTCATTTTGGCCTCAAGTTCCTTTGCCTTTTCGAGAATTTTATTAAAGTCTGTCATTACTCATCAAAATTTTTTTTAGGTTTTACATTCACCATTCTTGCATCAGGAAATTTTTCTAATATAGATTTATACATTTCTGAGTCTTTAGCTTTTTCTATCAAAAGATTCTTCTGATTTTGTACTTTTTCTTTAACTGATATCTCACCTTTTGTTTTACTTAAAGTTATAATCCATCTTACCGATGTCCATTCAAAAAGTTTTAATGATAGATCTTTCAAAAAATTTTTATCAAGATTATCATTAAACGAAATTTCTATTCTATTTTTTTCAAAACTCACCAAATTTACATTATTTTCTAATTCATATTTTAATTTAATCTCTTTTTTTTCTGAGCAAATTTGTAAAAGCCTCTCAAAAGAATTTACAGATATTTTATTTTCAGCTTTAACTTCTGATTGGGTTTCAATTTTTAATTTTTTTTCTTGAGAAACATTTTTAATTTGATCAATAGTATCGATCATATAGCTAGATGAAGTATCTTTTTTTTCATAATTTTTTGGTAAATCATTTTTGACGACTTGATTTTCTGATGGTTTTAAAGAAACCAGGTGCATTAATCTCACTAAAAACATTTCAATAGATAAATTTTGATTTGAAACTATGTCAATTTCTTCAAGTGTTTTTATTGTAAATTGCCAAAACATAATAAAAACATGATGATCAACCTGGTCAGCTATTTTTTTTATTCTGACAAATTCTTCGTCATTTAGAGCGAAATTAGTACTCTCAAGTGTAATTAAATTAATATTCTTAAAATAATAAAGAAGTTCTAAGAAATCATTTACAAAAATTTTAGGATCAATACCTTGATTATATATTTCTCTGTAAACATTAATGACTTTTTTTTCCTCTGCTTTTAATATCAGACTAAATAAATCAATAAGTTGAGATTTATCAAAATAACCAAAGATTTTTTGTGCAGACTTTAAATCAAGTTCTTTATTTTTATCTAAGGCTAACAAACCTCTATCAAGTAGAGAAAGGGCATCTCTAACGGATCCCTCGGATATCTTCACAATTAGTTTAAGAGAATCATCTGAAACCTTTCCATTTTCCATGTTCTTTATTTTTTTTAAAAACTCAAAAAGCTCTAAAGATTTCACCCTAGATAAGTCAAATCTCTGACACCTAGAGACTACAGTTACTGGGATTTTTTTAATTTCTGTTGTTGCGAAAATAAATTTTAAGTACTCAGGTGGTTCCTCTAATGTTTTTAATAGAGCATTGAAAGCTTGTTTACTCAACATATGAACTTCATCAATGATGAATATTTTATATTTGGCAGATGAAGGCCCGTATCTTGAAAATTCAATAAGATCTCTTACATCATCAACTCCAGTTTTACTGGCGGCATCCATCTCGAGGACATCTATATGATTTGAATTCGATATAGCCTCACAATTTTCACACAAATTTTCTTTACATATTTTTTCAATGCCATTTATGCAATTTAATGATTTTGCTACAATTCTTGCGATTGTTGTTTTACCCACTCCCCTAATACCAGTAAAAAGATATGCATTAGGAATTTTTTTTGATTTAATAGAATTTGTAATTGTTTCTGAAATAATATTTTGACCAATCAAATCATCAAATAATTGTGGTCTATACTTCAAAGCCAAGACTTTTGAATTTTTTTTCATAAATATTTAAAGGAGACTAGAACCTGAATAACTGTCTTTACGACTGCTTCCGTTAAGATCTGGTCGGGTTCAAGCAGCACCCACCTCTAGCCTCCATCAA
>MDTG01304648.1_pt1 | contig 11170 bp, 5 predicted proteins | sample 811421 | NCBI WGS metagenome assembly MDTG01 (sample SAMN05326645, study PRJNA326480) | marine metagenome | isolation source: seawater | place: Pacific Ocean: South East | collected 2011
AATCACCGATTCCGTGGAGTTGGAGCTTGGAACCGATCCCAACAATGCGGGTGATCGACCCTTCGAGACTGGCGGAAGCATCGGAATTAATTTTGTCAGTGCCCGCGATTCAACCGGTGTGATTCTTCCGGGGGAGCGAGCGGGATATGCGGAGGTCGCTCAAACGAACTGGAACAATACAGACGGGGAGACGAGTGGAAATAATTTCAACTTCCTCAGGGAGGGGATTACGCTGATTGACAGCGACGGGCAGGACAGTCGCGCCATTGTGACCTGGGACGCGAGTGATAGCTACTTCTCCAGCAATGGGAACGGGTCCGGGGACAGCAAGTTGATGAACGGCTACCTTGACAATGTCGGGCCTGAGGGATTCGCGACAGTCGATATTCTGAACATTACCTATGCGAATTACGATGTATACGTCTACATGGGAGCGGACATGAACGGACGGCTAGGGGCAATCGAAAGCACAACCGCCGGACAGACCTTTTCCTACGCGACTTTCTCCCAGTTTTCCGACATTGAGGGAGCCTTCCCGGATTTCTACACGATGACTGCGAATCAAGGGACCGGACACCCCCTCGCAAACTACTGCGTCTTTCGCAACCAGGCTTCTGGTTCCTTCTCAGTGCGGATAAACCGGGGCATCAATAACTCGGGAATCCACGCCATCCAGATCGTTCCCACCAATCCGGAACTGATAGAGGGCGCAGGATCCTCTCCGGCGAATGCCATTCCGCTCGGAGTCCTTGGCGACCGGGAGGCGGTTGTGGCCTTCAATACCTTTGAATCGCTCATTGACACGAAAATGGCTCTTTTCACCTCCAATGGCCTTCTCGCTGCAGAAAACAATGATGCCGAGGAGACCCTGCAAAGCAGCTTCGCCTACACGAGTCTCTTGCCGGGAACGTGGTATCTCGCGGTCGGGGCGTTCGATACGGGCTTTGCGGACGGGTTTTCAGCGACCGGGGGGCCTTCCGGGGGCATCTTCACTCTCAATGTCGGTCCCTCGGGTGAGAATTTACGGGTTCGCATTCCGGAAACAGGGGTAACGTGGTTTTCCTTTGAGATGCGTCCCAATCCCCTCGGGCTCCCTCCGCAAGGTCCGACAATCCTTGGGAGCCTGGGTGATGGAAGTTTTCCCCTCCAGTTCACGACGGTTGGTTCCTCAGGCGACACGGAGATGGCACTATACGGCCCCGGGGGCGAACTTCTCATTGAAAATGACGATTTCAATGGGACGAGGCAAAGTGGAATTAACGCTGTAAACCTCGGGGAGGGGACCTACTACGTTGCGGTCAGCCAGTACGACACGATCTTCAGGGACGCCTTTTCGGTCGAGGCGCCACCGGGTGGGCCCGGCTTTTCCCTTACATTTGGAGCGGGCCGATCCATCCGCGCAGTGTTTCCGGAAGAAGGGGTAGCGTGGTTCACTTTTGAGATAGCGCCCGGATCTTTGTCCGAGGTATCCCTGGGTGAAATCTGGGTTAGCGAGGGCAACATTAATATGACCTGGCAGACCGCCGCTGGGTTCAGCTACCGGGTCCAACGTTCTGGTGATCTTAGAAGCTGGCAGAATGTGGGCAGTCTCAGAGCGGGGACCGGAAATTCCCTGCAGCACTCTCAGCCTGCCTCAAGCTCCAGAGAGTTTTTCAGGGTGGTAATCCCCTGATTATCTCGAACTGTCTTTTTTTGGGACGTGTCATGACCGCTCAGTGAAGGTCGAATCCATCAGGCGCCCTGTCCTGGAGTGAAGGTCCACGTCATGCTGATCCGGAGCTGATGAGCCTTCAGGAAATCCATGGGCGCGGCTTTGTCAGTGTGAAGCCGATGCCGGTCAGCTGGAGGAGGCATTCCGCAGGCGACGAGGGGCTGAACATCCCTGTCGATTCCCTCGAGGCGGGGAAATTAATTGGCCAGGCGTGGGGCCTTGTGCGGCCCCCGGAGCGTCGTTGCATGCAGGCAGCTCTCCAAAGGGATTCACGATGATGGCCTACACGGTGAGCGCGGTCAGGCCGCTCTGAGAGTTAAGTGCGATCTCTCTTCCGGGATTGGCCTCGCGCTTATCGGAAAATAACCCGGCGATTATCTGCCCTTCGCCCTGCGGGGGGTGCTTCCGATTTCCGTGGCCACCACCCCGGGAAATGATCTGCCGGCTGGGAGGGTCATGGTGGTGTGATTCATGGAAGGTTCCCCCCCGCGGAAAGGAGATTGTCGGCAAAGAGATTTCGGTTGAGGGTGATCTGGGTCGATACCTGAAGCGGTAGGTGCCAATCCGTACACTGGCAAGGACCTGAAGAAAACTTGTCAGGGCGGAGAGAATAAGGCCCATGAGAGCATCTGGTATCTTGCCGGGAGGTCAGAATTCCCCTTTTCACGGTCGATACGAAAATCTATCCTGACAGGAATGACGTGGAACAGAGAATCAGAAACAGCGGCATCCAGAAAGTCATTACCAGAGCGGGCACGCAGTGAAGCAGGAGCAGGTAGTATCCTGAATGCCCTGCCCGCCTGAGCCCATCGTCTCAGTGGGTAAAGCGGATACGAGAAGTGGGCAATATCCACCACCAATGGTAGCGACGACACACATATCGACCAGGAGCGCCCTGCTGCGATCCATCTCTGTGCTGCTTGCCCTGGGTGCCAGCCTGTATCCGGCCGACGGAGCAGAGCAGAGGCCGATCGAGCTTCTGGAGAATTTCTGTTTCGACTGCCATGATGAGGTGTCAAAAAAAGGGGGCTTCAGTCTTGAGACTGTTCTCTCGAAGGAGCATTTCGACGGCACCCTTCCGTTCGAGAACATTCTCACGGGGAAAATGCCTCCGAGAGAAAAGCGGCAGCCGAATGCGGAGGAGAAGCTGGTTATCCTGCACTGGCTCGCCCAGCAGCAGAATGGGGTCAGTTCAAGGTCTTTTCGTCGATTAAGCCGTCATGAGTTCGTGCATTCGCTCAATGATCTCCTAGGCACGAACCTCGACCTCGCTGATCGAATCGCCGAGGACCGGGGCACGAACGATTTCGACTCGGACCGTCGCATCCAGCTGAGCCGGGAAGCACTCGCTTCCTATTTTGACATCGCGGATCAAATGCTCGAGTCCGCTTTTCCTGCTGGTGGTTTTCCGGTGGAGCAGCAATGGGAGACGAGTAAGGTTCGGGACAGCCACGCAAGCTACCGGATCTATCATCGGCCCCATGAGGAGGGAACGCTCTTCTCGTGGACGAGGGCGAATAACGGGAACAGTTACTCCTTCTTTCTCGACAACTTCGATCCGCCCGAGCCGGGCTGGTATGAACTGACCTTTGATGCAGCCAAGGTGGCCAAGATCCCAGAAGATCTCAGCTTGCAGGTCTACGCAGGGAAGTACTACTTTGCCGATGACCGTCCCCAGCCGCAGCGCCTGGTCGGAGTGATCTCGCTGGGCGATCGCGAGGTCAGGTCCTATACGATCCGGGCTTTCCTCAGGCCGGGAGAGAACGTTTCGGTGCATTGCTATTCGCGCCACAACTTTCGGAGCAGGGACCCGGAGGAGGGGATTTACATCAGGAAAATGACGGCGCGGGGGCCGACGCTGGATTCGTGGCCGCCATCATCCTACATGGGCGTATTTGATGGAATCGCCCTGGAGGTCGAGCCAAGGCTGAGACGGACGAATGCCGGCTTTCAGACAAACCTGCAGAGAATCGGTGGCCGGATCTCGGTAAGCAGTTTCCAGAGGGGAATGGAAAAGGAAAAGATGCAGGATGGCTCAAACCGGACCTTCTGGCATACCCGCTTCGCGCCGACGGTGGCCAAAGCACCTCACTTCGTGGTTTTCGAGAATCCAGCTGGTGCTGATATCGCAGGGCTGTCCTTTTCGACCTGGACGGGTGGGAACGGCAATGGACTGGTGAAGGCCTACGAGATCTATTTCTCAGAAGACGGCAGGCAATGGGGCCGGAGAGTCATGGCTGGCAGGCTGGATATTCGCCTGGCTAAAGAACAGCCGATTCTCTTTCCAGAGAAGACGACTCGCCGTTTCATCAAATTCCTCGTTACTGATTCGGTCCAACTGGATGAAAAGTCGATTGCGTCAATAGGTAAACTCGACGTGATTTCGTCGTTCAATCAGCCGCTTGCCACCTCCCGGGTCCGTGTTTCTGCGCAATCTCCCGCCGAACTAAAAGGGGTGATCCGGCGTTTCGCTGAGCGCGCATTCTGCTCCCAACTCAGTGAGGACGAGCTGGGTCCATACTTCGATACCGCGCTGTCAGAGCTGGGAAAGAACGGTTTTTTGCGGGCAGCCAAGGTCGGCATGAAGGCGGTCCTCTGTTCGCCGCGCTTTCTCATGCTACCTGGTGAGCATTCCAACCCGTCATATGCTAGGGCGGCTGAACTGGCACGCATTCTCTGGCTCTCGGTGCCGGATGAGGAGCTTCTCAGGCTTGCAGCATCTGACGAGCTCAGGGGTAAAGTCTTGCGGAGACAGGTTTCAAGGATGCTCTCCGATGAACGTAGTCAGCGGATGATTCGCTCCTTCAGCGACCAGTGGTTAAACCTTCGGTCGCTGAACAAGGTAGCGCCATCGCTCAAGCTCTATCCGCTTTTTGACGATCTGATGAATCATTACCTGCCGGTTGAGACCCGCAGCTATCTTCAGCACCTGATCGATGAAAATATGCCCGCAGGTAATCTGATTGATTCAGACTTTTCGTTTCTCAACCAGCGTCTGGCGCGGCACTACGGCATCCCGGGAGTGGTCGGACAGGAGATCCGTAAGGTGCAATTTTCTCCAGAAGTCCCGCGGGGCGGGATCCTGACAATGGCGAGTGTGCTCAAGGTGACGACCGATGGCTTCGACACGTCCCCGATCCTGCGGGGAGCGTGGATCTCGAAGAATATCGTAGGAATCCCTTTGTCACCCCCACCCGAGAGTGTTGCTGCCCTCGAGCCCGAACACGATAACGCGGAGACACTGAAGGAGCAGATTGCGCAGCATACGGAGAGCAAGGCCTGCTCTGCCTGTCACAAGAGTATTGACCCCTATGGATTCGCCCTTGAAAACTTTGATGCAGTGGGAGAGTGGCGGGAAAGATACAAGATCAAGCAGTCTCACGGGGGGACGTTTCAGTATCGACCGCAGGGTTACTTCAAGCTGGGAAGAAGGGTTGACGCCTCGGGGAAAATTGATGGACAGGAGTTCACCGGGATCATTGCCCTGAAAAAGGTCCTTCTCGCCGATGAGCGCAAAATTGCCTACAATTTCGCCAAGAAGTTCTTCGAATATGCGAAAGGCCGTAAACCTGATCTCAGCCAGAGAATTCATTTATGGAGCTTTCTCGGCCGAAATCCGGGAAATAGTCGCCTGCAGACCCTCCTGACCGAGGTGCTGGAGTATTCCGTCAGTGGAGGAGCCCGATGAGTGATTACAACAGGAGAACATTTCTGAAGTTTGGAGCTGCACTGCCGCTGGCCCTGCACTCGCTGCACTCGCGTGCCGCCACGGAGGTATCCCCGAAAGCGCCTCCGCGGCGGGTCATTTTCATTTGTAACTCCCTCGGATTTTACAGGCCGAATTTCTTTCCCTCCCAGCGGGGTGATCTTGATACCTCGCCGTATCTTGGGGAGCTGGGAATACGGGAGAAGATGACAGTCTTTCAGAATCTCTTCCATCCGGGAATGGATACGAGTAACCATGACTCGGAGAAGTCGTTCCTGACCGGGGTTCCCTGCCCCGAGGCGCCAAACTTCATGAACAGTATCTCGTTAGACCAGCTCCTGGTTCGCGAGATGGGCGGCGCTACGCGCTTTCCTTTCCTTTCCTTCAGCATCTACGACCGGGGATGGGGCTGTTCTTGGAATGATCGTGGGGTAGCCATCCCTCCCATGCACGACGAACATGCGATTTTCGATAAGCTGTTCGGAAGAGAAGACGTCTCCTCGAAGCGCAGGCAGATAGAGAGGGATCAACAGATTGTCCGGAGTCTGTATCGGGACCTGGAGCAGATTGGAAAGGGTGGTGGAGACCGAGCCAAGGTGGACTCCTATCGCACCGTAATTGCGGAGCTGGAGGAGCAACTGGTGCACGAGGAGTTCTGGCTCAAGGCGAAGAAGCCGGAGGTTCCTGACACATTGAGCGGGGACCAGGATTTTGCCTTCTCCACCAAGATCCGTAATCTCCTCGAGCTCGCCAAGCTCGCTTTCCAGACCGATTCCACGCGGGTGATCACGGTGTCCCTCGACTGGATCTACGGTGCGATCAGTGTGCCTGGCGCAACAGGAGGATGGCACTCCCTTTCACACCATGGGGGCAAGGCTGATACACTCGCGAAGCTCAGCCGGATCGAAGTGGAGATCGTGAGGCAACTTAACCGTTTTCTCTGCGAACTCGACAAGGTTAAGGAAAAGGGTGGCACGCTGCTTGACCACACCACCGTGATGATTGGAAGCAACTTCGGGGATGCCTCCAACCACACCTGCAACAATCTTCCTACCATTCTGGCTGGCGGAGGGTATCGTCATCAGGGCCACACGGTCGTTGAAAAGCCCATGCCCCTCTGCAATCTCTACCTTGAGATCCTGCACAAGCATGGCATGGACGCCGCATCTTTTGGCAGCAGCACGCAGGATATGGGGTTGCTCGGAGCGTGAGTTGACATGATCGCGCCGAACTGACTCGGGGCTCAGTCGGCAGGCGGCCAGGAACCGGTCCTCGGTAGACCCTCCTTACAGGTGAAGCGACTCGATCTCGTTCCGAGCTACCTTGATAAAGACGTCGTCAAGGTCCTTGCCGGCAAAGCGCTCCTTGATCCCGTCAGCAGTGCCGGCCGCGAGGACCCTTCCGTCATGCAGAAAGAGGATTCGGTCGCAGACCTCCTCGATGTCCCGCATGTTATGTGAGGTGTAGAGGATGGCCGGAGCGCTCTCCTGCTTAAGGCGAAGGACAAGTTTCCGGACCTTATCGGCAATGTCGGGATCAAGAGAGGCCGTGGGCTCGTCAAGAAGGAGAAGTTCCGGGTCATTGAGAAGAGCCTTGGCGAGGTTTACCCTCGTTCCCTCCCCGGCTGAGAGTCGGCCGGTGATGCTGTTACGCAGGTGTGAAATCTCCAGGATCTCCAGCATCTCCTCGATTTTTTTTCCGGGATTCCTGATGCCATAAAGGCCGGCAAAGACTCGGAGATTCTGCCAGACCTTGAGGTTCGACGGCAGATTAGCGTAGGTGGTGCAGAAGTTCGTGCGTTTCAGGATATCGATCCGGTGTTTCTGGAGGTCCTGGCCGAAGACCGTGATCGACCCCTTGTCGGGAATGGTCAGTCCGAGGATCATGTTCATCACCGTAGTCTTACCTGCGCCGTTTACGCCCAGAAGGCCGAGGACCTCCCCCGGATTGACCTCAAGACTGAGGCTGTCCACGGCTAAGACCTTGTCGAAGGTCTTGGTAACGCAGGAAATCTGGAGAAGAGGTGTGGGCACTGGGGTGACTTCAGGGGCGGGAAGAAAGATGGCGACCGTGATGGTGCCTTCGTTGAAAACTGTAATGCGACAGGACCTTCCGTGGAGCTAAAAGTGAGGCAGCTGTATTTTTAAACATCCTTTTCCCGGGGGAAGCTGGAATTTTGGAGCAGTAGAGGTGGCAACTTACTGAAGCAGAGTGGGGGGGCCTCCCCTCCTGTCGAGGAGTATCTCAAAACGTTCTTCAGACGGGCGGTCTCAGTTGCCTTGGGAAGGGAAGGCAATTGAGTGTTTCACCCCGACCGGGTAAGGAAGCTGGGGTCGGGGGAAGTGGTGCGGGACGAGGCTTGGAGATTGCTGGCGGAGAAGGAGTGCCATTAAGGTCAGTGGGAGGCCATCTTCAATTTTGAGAATGAGTGCGGCGAGATGAGTGGGCGCCGGTATTTTCATGAACTATTCCGATCCTTTGTCCTTACGGCCGCCAGGCTGAAAGGAACCCGGGAGTGGAATTGGAACGGGGGAATGGGCCAGATAAAAATTTTTCCCGGCAGGGGACCTGACGGAGTGGGCGGCATCAATCGGGTATCCGAGGCGCCCATGGGCGGTCTGCCCCCATCCGAAGACCTGTCCGGACTCCGTTACAACGAAGACGTTGTTAGCCATGGAGTCGAGAAAGGTGGTCTTCTGCATACCGGGCAGCTTTATCAGCTGTGGCAAGGCAAAGACCTCCCCGGCGAGGCTTCCGGGATGACCTGGATTGGGAGGTCCAACTCCAAGTTGTCCGGAAACGATTGTGTTGATCCCCCAGGTGAAAACCCGGCCACTTTTGTCGAGAACAGCAACGTGTCGCGATCCCGCGACAACCTGGACGAGATGGGGGGGCGCGTTCCGGAGTAGGGTGGGAACCGGGAGGTCAGAACGCTCTGGCATACCTGAGGAGTCGATAAGCGGGAAGTGGCCTTTCGCTCCGTTGCCCCAGCCGTAGAGGTCTCCGTTCTGGGCGATGGCAAACGAGCTCTGGACTCCGACTGCGATGGACTTGAAGGAAATGGGACAGTCAATGAGCGAAGGAGTGGCGCAGACCTCCTTGTCGGGGCGTTCGAGGCCGAGGAGCGAGTTCGTGTTGCGGCCGCAAATATGTATTTTCCCGTCGTCGGTAAGAAAAAGGGAATGGGTGTTCTGACCTGCGGCGACCTGGATGACCTTTTTCCCTGCGAGGGTGCGGATCAGCGTGGGCGTGGTGCGAGAGAGAGTATCGCCATGTCCGAGGACACCGGTCTTCCCGAGGCCGAAGGAATAGACTCTACCCTCGGAGCTAAGAGCAAGAGTGTGCGCTGCTCCGATCGAAACATCTTCGATCCTTACGCGGGGAGGAAAATGGACGTGCGTGGCACTACGGCGCTGGATGGTGTCACCAAGACCAAGCTGTCCGTGATTGTTAGGCCCCCACATGAAAAGTTCCCCGTCTGTGTTGATGGCGGCACCGTCGTTCTGTCCTGATGCAATTTTGATGATGCGCTGGCCTTCGAGCCCCTCCACGGGCCGGGGTGTTGGATTGTAGTTGGCGCGTTCAAGGGGAGAGTCTGCTGGTTTTCCGGGCAGGACTTGATTGTCGACCGGGCGGCCAAGTTTGCCACCAATCCAGTCGTTGCCGCCCTTGGAAACTGCGTGGAGGTCCTGCCCCATGGAGAAGACCTGCCCGTGGAGGAGAAGGTAGGCATGGTGGTTTCCTCCAGCCACTGATACTGTTTTGGCGTCGGCATGCTGAGCGCAAAGCGCAAGAGCGGAGAGAAAGAAGGGAGAAGGTGTCATACGCGCTTTCAGAAGGTGAAGCGGGCTCCTAGTGTGAAGGCGCGCCCTTGCTGGTAGGGGTTGGCACGGGTAACGCCTACATTCGGGAGCGTATTAAAGATATTGTCGACAAGCACTTCGAATTCCACCGGGCCAAGAGCAGGGAACTCATGGACGTAGGACAGGGAGCCGTCGATGAGGAACTGGGAGTCAAAACTGCGGTCTTCGTAGACCTCGAGTCCTTCCTCGAATTCATCAGTGGACTGGATTGTCTCGTAGGCTGCCCGGAAGCGTCCGCGGAGGCCGACTGTAAGGCGATCTTCGAGCCAACGGGAAATCCAGGAGAAGGAGACGTAGAAGGGGGTGTTGAAGTTTTCGCGTTCGATTTCAAGGTCGCGGTAGAGGATGTCGCGGCCATTGTAACGAACGACTTTGTTAAGCCTCTCCACGTCGGTGTTGGAGAGGAGGGTGTCTGTGCCGGGGGCGATAATGTTTTCTGAAAAGGTGGTAGCGGCGGTGAAGGTATGATTCCGCCAGGAGCTGCTCCAGTCGAGGGAGAGGGAGCGGTATTTGGAGAATCCGCGGTTGGTCAGCTCGAAGCGGTCGAATGGAACGGCCACGCCGGTTTCATCAGTGAACGTGTCGGGGATTGGTTCAGAGCGGGCAAAGCTATCCCTGTTATCCCGGGAAATTCCCTTGATTCGCAGGATACCGAGCGACCAGACCGGCAGGGTGAGAGATGCGGATAATTCCTCGGAGTAGGGTGTGTCAAGGTTGCTGCTGCCGAAGGAATTTTCGCGGTTTATGGCATGAAGTTGCCAATCGCCAACCGTGAACTGAGTGCCATCAAAGGTAAAATCGCGCTTGTAGACCATATTGTCAGGATTCTGCTCGCGCAGGGCGTAGACCAGCTGGTTTTTGGCGTAGTAGCGGTTTGCACCTACAGTGAGTCCGATATCAAGCGGCAGGCCGAGTTTCAGGTTGAGACGAGGCGCGAAGTTGTGGTTACCAAGGAAATCGTCGTAGCTGTAGCGCAGGCCGAGGGAAGGTTCGAGAGTGAGCCAGTCAGTAAGGCTCAGCTCGTGCGCATAGGTGGCATGGATATTGAATTGGTTGATGACTGCTTCTGCTTCGTAGGCGAGGTAATCGTTGCGCTCCTGGAGAAACTGCTCATTCTGGATGATTGTCCCGTCGGTGAGATCTGCAGCGGCGATAGGTAGGCCGAAGGTTGGCTGGGCATCTCGATAGGAGAAGTTGGTATGCGGGCGGGCCCGGAAACCGTTAATGTGCCGGGCCTGGAGTCCGTAGGTCAGTCCCGAGTTGTCAAAGTCGAGGTGGTGCCGAAGGGCCAGGTCAACTTGCTGTTGCGAGTTTTCGAGGTAACCGAATCCACCTGCCAGTCCGGATTGCCGTGCGTCGGGATTGGAAAAGATGTCGCTTGGGATCCAGCTGATGCCGGGAGTGTTGTCATAAATGAAGTGAACCGGCTCTTCAGTGCGCGAATTATTGGCAGTCGTGTAAGCGAGATCTGCGGTAAAATCGGACTGCCCAGAGCTCCTGTCCCACCGGAACTTGGTGCTGGTTCCGCCTCCCTGCTGACGCGAGAGGGAGGAGCGCCAGTATTGGTCCTCATAGGGCGTGAGGAGACTTTGAAAGGTGAAAGAGTTTTTTGAATCGGGGTTGTGCTTGAGTTTGAAGAAGTAGTTTTCACGAATGGTGTCGCGCGGCCGGGTATCGAGAAAGTAGGAGCTGGAGAGGGCTCCTCGGGTTACGGCGGCGGTTTGGCGACCATAGGAGAAGATGGCCCTGGTCAGGTCACTGACGGGAAGGTCCACGGAGAAACGGGCCTGATGACGCTGGAACTTGGTCACTCCCGGGAGGAGACGGTCAGCAGGATCAGGCGAGGAGAGGATCTCGTTCCTAACAGCCTCATCGAGAAGGTATTCGGTC
>MDTG01326966.1_pt1 | contig 11170 bp, 9 predicted proteins | sample 811421 | NCBI WGS metagenome assembly MDTG01 (sample SAMN05326645, study PRJNA326480) | marine metagenome | isolation source: seawater | place: Pacific Ocean: South East | collected 2011
CATGAACAAATAGACAACCTCGCTATTTTAGTTCTTGATGTTAAAAATGGAGAGGTCTTAGCCTATATGGGAAACAGTAACTGCCCGTCTAACAACTGTGGAAGTAAAGTAGATTTAATTCAGTCTAAAAGAAGCTCTGGCAGTACTTTAAAACCTTTCTTGTATGGGTTTTCAATGGAAGAAGGACAATTATTTCCCAATACTTTAATCAAAGATGTGCCTACAAAAATTGCAGAATATCAACCTGAAAATTTTGATCGTAAATATGATGGTGCAATAACAGCAGAAAAAGCTTTATTCAGGTCTTTAAATGTGCCAGCCGTAAGACTATTGCAAGATTATGGGTTGAAAAAATTTTACTCTCGGCTAAAATATTTAGGTTTTAAAAGCATTAATAAAGGTCCTAATCATTATGGACTAACTCTGATACTGGGAGGTGCCGAATGTACACTATGGGAACTTTGCAATGCTTATTATCAGTTGGCAAAAAAAGCAAATAAAGAAGAAATAGTAAGTTTAAATACCATAAGTGGCAAAGAGAAAAGTTTTATAAAAAATCCTTTTCTTTCTGCAGAATCTGCATTTATGACGGCTGAAATGATAACGGAAACCAAAAGACCATTGGAAGAAGGAGCATGGAAAATATTTAATTCTTCAAGAAAAGTTGCTTGGAAAACTGGGACTAGTTATGGACATAGAGACGCTTGGGCAATAGGAACAACCCCTGAGTATGTAGTTGGCGTTTGGGTAGGAAATGCAGACGGAGAAGGAAGGCCTGGATTAACTGGCGTTAAAAAAGCTGCCCCTGTAATGTTTGATGTCTTTAGACTACTTCCCGAAACCAGCTGGTTTAAAAGCCCCGATAAGCTAGTGCCAATTAAAACGTGTAAAAAAAGTGGCTACTTACCCACTAGTTCTTGCAAAGAAACAGTTATGATTATGGCTCCTGCAATGGGGGTTCATCAAAAGAGTTGTTCTTTTCATAAAATAGTTCAGTTAGACAGTACTCAAAAATTTCGAATAAATAGTAATTGTTATCCTCTACATAAGTCAATTAGCAAGTCTTGGTTTACGCTGCCTGCTTTAGAGGAATGGTACTATAAGCATAGGCACCCTGACTACAAGGTTTTACCTTCTTTTTTGGATGGATGTGAGGAAAGCAGCGCAAAAATTATTGACTTTATTTATCCTAAAGGAAATACCAGTATTTTAATTCCAAAAGACTTAAAGGGGAAAAAAGGGCGTACTATTTTTCATGCAGTGCATAAAAATGAAACTGCCACATTGTATTGGTTTTTAGATGATATATTCGTTGGAACAACCAAGGTAAATCACAAAATTGAAATATCTCCAGAATATAGTGGAAAAAGAAAAATTATAGTTATGGACAATAATGGATATCGGGTTGAAAAAAGTATCTTTTTCATAAAAAAATAAAGTCTCTTTAGACTTTCTCCTAAACAATTTAATAGTGTTGATTATTTATTTTTAATTTTATTTAAATTATAAAATTTAAACTAAAAATGAAAACTAAAAATATAATTGCAGTACTATCAATAGTCTTAATTACTGGACTAACAAATGTTACTATTTCCCAAAGTGAAAAAACAAATGATAATGAATTTGCAGACTATGCAGCAGGCATATCATTAAGCCCTTTTGGAGGGTCTGTTGGTTTTATCCATAACTGGAACTCTAAAACATCATTTCAAGCAGCATTGGGTGGATTTTCAGGAACAGCTCCTGTTACGCCAGAAATTGATGGCACAACATATGATATTGATAATTCAACTTCATGGATTGGGATGTTTATTAACCATCGTCCGTTTGCAGATGCTGATTGGTTCAGACTAGGAACTGGAATTGGCGTTGGAACAATTAAAAATACTCTAAGTTCTGAAGGAAGTACAGACATATATCAAGCTAATTATGAAGGAAATATTGTAGGTTATGTTGGTTTTGGATTTGGAGGCCGTCCAAAGAAAGGATTAGTTTTTAGTCTTGATCTTGGTTTGCTTTCTACTAGCGGCGCAAAGGTTTATGGCCCTGATGCATCTACAGCAACTGCAATATCTAATGATAATACATTCGGATCATTACTTCCTAATATTCAATTAGGGATTTCTTGGGGATTTTAACTGCTTTAAAAATTTGAATGTTATTAAAATGGTTTTTCTTTTGGAAAGCCATTTTTTATATCTCCCTAAAATTATACTTTTACCAATATTTTATTAAAGAACATAATTTCTTCCAAAAATCACAATATTCTTAGACACAAAAAAATTCAGCTTCAAATAGTTGTAATTTCATTGTAAATTAAAACTTGATTCTATTTATGAAATACTTTGTTTCATTTGTAATCCTTTTACAATCCTCCTTTTATTTCTCGCAGAATATTCTCCCCAATAGGTCTACTGCTAACGAGATAAGTGATGATGCCATCGCTGATTATAAAAATAATTACAACACCCGTTCATCCAGCGTAATTACCACACAGCCCATTGGAAATTTAAGAACAATGGCAGAATGGGAAGAAGTTCAAGCAATATGTATCACCTGGACTGGATATAAAAGTATACTAGCCAAAATTGTTGAAGAAGTTCAGTCAGAGTGTGAAGTAATTATCTTATGTAACAATGTGAATTCTGCTCAAAATGAATTGACTAACTATGGTGTTTCATTGACCAATATAAACTTTATTTCCACCAATTATAACTCTATTTGGATGAGAGACTATGGTGGGAACACCGTATATAAAGACTATGTAGACTCTCTAATATTAGTAGACTGGATTTACAATAGAAACAGACCTTTTGACAACAACTCGCCTGGTGTAATTGGCAACTTAAAAGGAATTCCAGTTTATGAAATGTCTCAACCTGGTACAGATTTGGTGCACACAGGTGGAAATTTTATGGCTGATGGTTTTGGAACTGGGTTCTCTTCAGAACTAGTTGACTATGAAAATAGCAGTTCTGGAAATTTCAACTTAACTAATAAAACTCCAGCCGAAATAGACCAATTAATGGATGATTGGATGGGTATTGACACCTACATCAAAATGACAGTTTTACCTTTTGACGATATTCACCACATTGATATGCATATGAAATTGTTAAATGAAGAGACCTTGCTAGTAGGAGAGTTCCCTTTGAATGTTTCTGACGGTCCACAAATTGAAATGAATATTCAGTACATTCAAGATAATTTTACTTCCGTTTATGGTACGCCGTATAAAATTGTTAGAATTCCTATGGTTCCCTCTAGTTCTGGTGGTTATCCAAATGGCAACTGGAGCGGGCCTTCCTACAGAACTTATGCAAACAATTTAATTGTAAACAAAAAAGTTTTAGTGCCAACTTACAGAACGCAATATGACACCACTGGGCTTAGAATTTTGAGAGATGCCATGCCTGGATATGAAGTTATTGGAATAGATTGTGATAACGCTGGCGCCAATATTATTGGTTCTGGCGGGGCAATTCATTGCATAACAAAGGCAATTGGGGTAAGTGATCCGCTTTTAATCTCTCACCAACAATTAAGTAATACTACAGACAATATTAATCCGCATTTCATAGAAGCGCTAATAATGCATAGTTCTGGTATTAGTAGTGCAACACTAAATTACAAAAGTTCCATAGATTCTACTTTTTTAACTTTAAATATGACTAATATCTCCGCAAACCAGTGGGCTGCAGATATACCTGCCCAAGCTATTGGTAGTACTACTGAATATTATATATCTGCTATTTCTAACTCAGGAAAAAGTCAAGTGAGACCATTAACAGCTCCCTTAGGGCATTTCCAATTTAGAATTCTTGATTTTGTAGATGTTCCAGATCTAAATGTTGAGTTTGGGCGTGTTTTTCCAAATCCGTCAAGTGGTCTTACATGTATTGAAATTAACAATAGCAAAGGGTTTAATGGAACATTGGAACTTTTTGATATACTTGGCAAAAAAATAGCAACTATTCACCATGGGCATTTTTTAAAGGGAGATAGAAAATACTTTATAGATTTATCTAGCTATGAAAACGGCGCTTATCTATTGGTCTTGACTAATAAATATTCTGTTAAAACATCTACCATTTTTAAAAATTAAAGACTCCAATAATTTTTTCAAATAGCTGTTTTGGTGGATTTTTTTAAAATTTGATGCATCTCTTTTAGTTCTTTTGGTGTAAAGTAACGCCACTCCCCTTCTCTTAAATCTAAATTAATATTCATAATACGGACTCGCTTAAGTTGTTTCACCTCATAGTTCAAACACTCACACATTCTCCTTATTTGCCTATTAAGACCTTGTTTAAGGACAATTTTAAATTTTTTATTCGCTATTTTTTGAACCTCGCATTTTTTAGTAATTGTTCCCAATATGGGTAATCCAGAACTCATTTTTTGCACAAATTCTTTACTTATGGGTTTATCCACTGTAACCAAATATTCTTTTTCATGGTCATTGCTTGCTCTCAATATTTTGTTCACAATATCACCATCAGAAGTTAAAAAAATCAAGCCCTGACTTGGTTTATCTAGCCTGCCTACAGGAAATATTCTTTTTGGATAATTTAGGTAATCAATAATATTGTTCTTTTCCCTTTTAAGATCTGTTGTGCAGACTATCCCTTTGGGTTTATTAAAGGCTAAATAAACAAATTTTTTCTTTTCAACTTTAATTACTTTTTTATCTACAGTTACTCTATCCCCGGGCATTACTTTAGTGCCTATTAATGGGACTTCCCCGTTGATTTTGACCCTGTTTTTATCAATTAATTTATCTGCTTCTCTTCTAGAACAAATGCCTGCCTCACTTAAAAACTTATTGATTCTTATTCCGTTTTGTTCCCTCACCAGACTTATTTAATTTATTAAACACTTCATTATATCAAATGTAAGTATAAACTAAGCGGTTGTTACTATTTAATAATTCTATATAAAAATGAAATTATTAACAAATGGTTAAACTTATTATTTAAAAAATATTTAAATTTATTGTTGATATGAAATATATATTCATTCAAGTCCTACTATCCTTAACTATTTTTACTTTTGCACAAAATGTTCCTATTGATTTTGAATTGGGTGGAAACGGGTTAAACTGGACATGGACAACTTTTGAAAATGACACAAATCCTCCATTAGAAATTGTAGAAAATCCAGATGCTTCTGGAATTAATACTTCTTCAAGAGTAGCTAAATTTACTGCCTTACAACTTGGAGAACCATGGGCAGGCTGTGAATCAATGCATGGATCAGATATTGGCTCTTTTTCTTTTAATAATAGTAATTGTACTGTGTCTATTATGATTTGGAAGTCGGTCATAAGTGATGTAGGTATTAAATTTGTTGATGCAACAAGTGCAGCTCAGCCAGAAATTAAAATAGCAAATACTTTAGTTAACCAGTGGGAGGAAATTATATTTGACTTTTCCTCAAGAATAGGAGTCTATCCAATTACTAAAGATCAAATTGTAATATTCCCTGATTTTGATTTGGGAGGAAGAACACAGGACAATATCATTTATTTCGATAATATTTACGGCACGTCAACTAATACAGGAGTTGAAAATGACTATAAAAGTGATCTAGTTATATCCCCCAACCCAGTAAAGGATTTATTAAACATCTCCATAGCAAATTTTAGCGGTAATTTAGATATTCAAATTTTTGACTTGGCGGGCGTATTAGTTGCTAGCTCTAAAAAAAGTAAAATAAATATTGAATCTTTTGCTAAAGGGATTTATTTAGTTAAAGTTGTTTACGGAAACGTAACAAATGTTGTTAAAATTATAAAGGACTGATTTTCAATATTCATGCAAATTTATATTCGTTTATTTGCTTAACTTTGAGCTTATGAAAACATCCTTTTATTCTTTCATCATTTTGAGTGTTGTCATTAGCTGCGTTAAACTAGATAACAAATTAAATGATAAATACAACTGTGATAAGCTATCAGGAGTTCACAAATTTGTATACGAACCTATTGTGATTTCTGACGATTGTAATTGTATAGTTTCTGGTAAAGTCAAATATTTAAAAGACTGTAAAACAGTTGCTTTAATTTACTATGGTAATGGAAATTGCGACAATATAGCTACCAAAATATTGTGTAAGGACGGGAAATGTTTTGATGAAAATAAAATCCCATTTGACACTTATGATTATACTATTGATTGCAATGGAAAAAGTATAGAAGACGGTTTAGTTAGTGAAATTGAAATGAGCCAATTAAATGGTAGTAATTCTGGGCCTCAACCATAAATATAATTTCAAAAACTAATTTATTCATCGAAGGGTAAGCCATGTGTGGAATTGCAGGTTTTATAGATTTCAATAAAAAATCAACTACGTCAAATATTCAATCCATGATCGGGTTGCTTAATCACCGTGGACCTGATGGTGAAGGCACTTCGCTATTAAACTCTAAAAATGCTATAATTGGTTTTGGTCATAAGAGGCTTTCTATAATTGACTTAAGCCAAGCTGGAAAACAACCTATGAACTATAGTCATCTCCATATTACTTACAATGGGGAAATTTATAATTACCAAGAAATTAAAAATGAATTATCAGAACTAGGGCATCATTTCAAAGGGCAGTCTGATACTGAAATGATTCTTCATGCATATGCGGAGTGGGGTATAAAAGCAGTTGAAAGATTCATTGGAATGTTTGCTATTGTTTTATTTGACGAAAAAAAACAAGAAGTGATTTTTATAAGAGATAGAGCAGGGGTAAAACCATTGTTTTATTACCAAAAAAATGATTTAATTTTATTTGCATCCGAGCTAAAGTCATTTCATGAACATCCTGAATTTGATAAAAAACTAAATCTAAATTCAGTTGCAGCCTACATGCAGTTCGGCAATGTTCCTACGCCACATTGTATTTTTAAAAATTGTTCGAAAATCAAACCTGGATATTATTTGAAGATTAATTTAGAGAGTAAGTCTCTAGAAGAAATTCAATTTTGGAATGTTTATGATTTCTATAATAAACCAAAGTTAAATCTTTCTTTTCGGGAAGCTAAAATTCAAACTAAAGAACTTCTAAAATCAGCATTTAACTATAGAATGGTAGCAGATGTGCCAATTGGTGTTTTTCTTAGTGGTGGTTACGATAGCACCACTGTAACGTCTTTAATTCAGGCCGATTTAACATCTAAGCTTAAAACTTTTACTATTGGTGTGCCAAATATTGGATTAAATGAGGCTCCTTATGCTCGGAATATTGCAGAACATCTTGGGACGGACCATACAGAAATAAATTGTTCCGAAAAGGAAGCTATTGAAGTGATCAAGGATTTACCTTTTTTCTATGACGAACCATTTGCAGATTCTAGTGCAATTCCCACTACTCTTGTTTCAAAAGCAGCTAGAAAAGATGTTACAGTTGCATTAAGTGCAGATGGAGGAGATGAGATTTTTGGCGGATATAACAGGTACGATTATATGCACCGTTATGGGAAAACTTTAAATTCAATTCCCAAGGCTGTGCGTAAAGTTTTTCTTAGTGTAATGAATAATATTGGGGCTGATAACATCCCTGTTCTTAAAAACAAATACAATTTTCATAACCGTTATGAAAGATTAAAGGCTTTTCTTGAAAATCAAAATAAAAAAGAACTAATGCTGAGTTTAAGCCAGCAGTTCAACGATGAGCAAATGAAAAGTATAATGAAATCTGACTTTGAAAGTTTGCCTACCATGTTTCAAAGTAAGGAGATGTTAGAAAATTTTAAATCTCCGTTATCGTATATGATGGCTATTGACTTTCAAACCTACATGCTAGACGATATATTACAAAAAGTGGACCGAGCAACGATGACAAATAGTTTAGAAGGTCGTGAACCAATGCTGGATCACAGGATATTAGAGTTTGCAGCACAATTACCAGATGAATACAAATACCAAAATGGGGTTAAAAAAAGGATTTTAAGAGAGATTACCCACGACTATATTCCCAAAGAACTTTTAGACAGACCTAAAATGGGGTTTGCAATCCCAATAGCAAAATGGCTAAAGAACGAGCTACGAGACCATGTTGAAGAGTACCTAAACGAAGATAGGATAGAAAAACAAGGGATTTTTGATTGGGATTTCATTGCAAAATTAAAGGACGATTTTTATAGTGGGAGAAAAGAATATGACTCAAAGCTATGGTACTTTTTGATGTTTCAAATGTGGCACGAAAGGTGGATGGAGAATTAAAAATAATATTTATGGAAGAATATTTTTTTGACTGCCCTTATTGTTGGGGAAAAATATCTATGTTATTAGATGTTTCTGTCCGTGACCAGTCCTATATTGAAGATTGTGAGAACTGTTGCAATCCTATTCAAATAGACTATACAACTTTAGAAGCCGAAGTTGCTTATTTTGAAGCTAACTCTTTAGAACAATAAATGGAACAAAAAGATTGGGTAGAATCTCCTTGGATAAGCAGTTTAAAGCTTAAAAAAAATCTCCCTTTTGAAGACGGAGTTTTTAATCCTATATATAGGGCTGTGCTTTTAAAAAACGTAGAATTCTGTAAAGTGATAACCATTGAAGATAGGGTCTCTTGTGTTAGAATGACCAATAAATTTATTCACCAAGCCATATTCATTGCTTTTGGAATTAACAATAAGGAAATTTCTATAAAAGAGCTAATTAAAAATATAAAAAACGATTACGACTTAGAGAAGGAATATTATTTCTTCTATATTGTTTATCAAGAGCTTATTAGAAGGAATAATCCTTATTCAAAGAATATTTTAAAGGAGTTAAGAGTTTGTAAGTTCAAAGAACCATTTAAAAGCATATTTAAAAGTTTTGATAGTAAACTGGCTTGGGATTTTTTGCTTTTTGATTTAGCCCATCAGGGTTTAAATGAAGGTGTTTTTAAAGAAATGTGGTTGAGATATAAAGGTTCATTGCTTGATTGTCAACCAAATAAATATTTAGAGTTTATTTTTAAACAATACCTAAAAGATGCAGATCAGAAAAGAAATTTCACAAAAAACAAGAAAAAACAAGGTGTTTATTCTTTGATTCTTGAAAGAGCTGAAAAAAGATATTTAAACAAAGAAATTTTTAACGCAGTGTAATTAGGTATTATTTATATAACATTTTTTCAATTTTATACTCAATAAAGAAGAACCAATAAGTAGTCACCTTTTACACCTTAATAAAAATCTTGCGATTATACATCCATCTAAGAATTAAATAAAATGGAATCATCCAAAGAAAAGCATAAATATGACTTGCCCATTTAGCACTCATTAAATCTGGGTGATTAGCTAATATTTCATGAAATGGTACATCTGTAAACCATCTTAAAATAAAATTAGCTATATGTCCACTTATAGAGGTCTCACCCACTTGAATATTATGAATCAATGAGCTAACTAATTCACTCATTAAATAAGCCGTTAAAGCGTTTAAACCATAAATAAGAAAAGGCTTGGCTATTTTTTGATTTCCTTTATAATCTATTAACCAAATACAAAACGCTGTACACATGGCAGCTATTCCGCCAGTATAAAGTACATAACTGCTCGTCCAAAGTGTTTTATTGATTGGTAATAGAGTATTCCACCCAAAAGCGAAAACAGTTGATATACTACCTGCAAAGAATAAGCCACTTATTTTTTCTAAAACAGTCTTTTCACTTTTAATATAAGTTCCTGCTAACATTCCCATTATAGCAGAAGCCACTGCAGAAATAGTCCCTAAAAGAGATTCAGGATCCCAACCATCTTTACGCGAATTTGGCCATAAGTGATTTTTAGTTAAAACTTTTGTGTCAAGCCAAGCCCCCAAATTCTTATTTGGAACGGTTAAGTCTAATTCATATGCCCCTGGTATTTCGATATAGAGAAGCCCCCAATATCCTAACAAAATGGAAATAAGAGTCAACCACAAAAACTTTGGGGAGGATTTGATAAAAATAATCCCACCAATAATAAATACTAATCCTATTCTCTGAAGTACCCCAGGTATTCTCCAATCTAAAGGGCCCCAAGATTCGTATTCACCATTTACGAGATGGAAATAAGGAAAAGCATCTTTAAGGACTCCTAATAGAAAAATCACTAAACCACGTTTAATAACTTTAACTATTAAATGATTATGATTTTTAAAGTTTTGCTTTTTACTACCCATTGCAAAAGCAATCGAGGCTCCAACAATAAAAAGGAAAAAAGGAAAAATCAAATCTGTAATCGTACAACCATTCCAATTGCTGTGGGAAAAAGGCAAAAACAAATGATTTATCCATTTAGAATTAACACTATCCCAAGCTCCCCAACTTCCCGGATTATTAACAACTATCATTAATGCTATTGTTAATCCACGCAAAAAATCAATAGAAACAATTCTTTGACTTGTCGAATTCATAAAAGAATTTTGAATTACTTAAATAGTTTAAACATTATTAAACAAGAAATACTTCAACGTACTATAGCTTTACAATTAAAAAAGCCACGCTATTGCGAGGCTTAAATTAATCTCCTTTTCTAAAATGGCAAATTAGAATGTCTTGAATATAATTTTTAAAATCTCTGTCTTGCTTAATAGCCAATATTTTTAAAGGTATTAAAAAAATCTTTTTTTATTCATAATAAAATGGTTTTGAGGCATTTAAAGATTTAGCAGCATTGTTTTCTTTTGCAAAAAACAACTAAGCACAAACATTATCTAAGTAAGATATATTAAAGTGGTTAATAAATTTATTTACGTCAAAGGAAATCGAAATTACTTATTTAATATAATAGTTATGTTAATTTACTTAATTGTAATTTTTTTCCTTGTTTCATGATTTTCCTTTTATTACTTTTATATTAATACTAAAAAGATGAAAAAAAAATTACTATTTATATTCTCGTTAGTTGTATTATTAAGTTGTGAGAATAGTACAGCAAATAATAAAGAAAACCCTAATACTGTCAGTCTATTTTTGGCAGATGTTCAATCTATTCTCTTAGATACCAATAAAAATCCTATTGTTGCATTCTCAGAATTAGCAAAAGGTATTTCAGAAAAAAATATACTACTTAAAAAAAACAATATAGCTAGTGCTTTAGAAGAAGCAAAAGAATATTCCAATGGTGTGATTGTGGTTGAAAACCATACTATTGTTAAGCTAATTAGTTTTGATGATTGTCAAAAATCTGGTTCTTGGGGAG
>MDTG01331185.1_pt1 | contig 11170 bp, 14 predicted proteins | sample 811421 | NCBI WGS metagenome assembly MDTG01 (sample SAMN05326645, study PRJNA326480) | marine metagenome | isolation source: seawater | place: Pacific Ocean: South East | collected 2011
ACACTCCCATAAATCGGAATTGGTACTTCAGAACGCTTTTTGGCCATCCATTGAGTTATCAGTTCCCTATTGTCTTCAAGACGTTTAGATAAATCATGAACAAACGACATTAAACAACCTCCTCTAACAAATCGGCAACATCGCCATTACGCTTGCAACGTCCACCATCTAAAATGTGCATGGCCTCAAATAAACCTAGGCCGATTGCTATCTCTGGTTGTCTAACCAATGCTTTTTCCATGTCATGATATTTTTTGGCAATATCTTCAACATAAGGGCTGAGTTCAATCATTAGAGAATCTATCATCCTAGGAGAAGTTGCTCTACCTGCAGGCAACTTTGGTCTTCGAACAATCTCTTTAGGAAGTTTTGTCAAATCGGCTGCCGCTCGCAATGCTGCTTTTTCTTCCAAAGAGGAAGGCAACTTCCATTCCATTGGTAATTTAGATGATGCTGAACGATGCCTGCTACCCAAGAAAGGAACTCTTACCTCAAGACTATGTGCCATTGAATGTCTATCGACTAACCTAAGCTGAAAATTTGATAATTGTCCATTCTCCATCTCAAACTGAAGGAAATCTTCAAGCGATTCTGTATGTTTTTCCGGCGAGTGGTCGGATTCCCACCAACCATCTCCATGTAAATTTTGGACATCACAATTCATTTCATCTAAACGACTTCTAACTTGCTGCGAATGAGAAACTAAATCTCGATATCTAGGATATCCTGCATGTAATTCATCGGCACCTTGCCCACACAAACCGACAGTAACTGATTCTGACATTTTTTCAAATAGTGGTTGGAAAAATAGAACTGTAACGTCTAAATCTTCACCATGCCATGCCAAATCAGGCAATTTTGAATGAAATGAATCCGATTCAAGGAGATGTTGGTGATGTTCTAAATCAAGACTAGAAGCCACGACCTCTGCTGCTTTCCAATCGGGATTATCTTCGCTTTCAGCCACTGTCCAACAGGCAGGAACCGGTTGGTTCGCAATCTCAGCAGCTTCTGAAGCAACCGCACAAACTAGGCTAGAATCCAATCCTCCTGACAAAACAATTCCAACTGGTACATCAGACATTAATCGGTCACTAACACTTAGAGTGAATGACTCAAGTAAACCTTCAGGATCATTCCAATCAACTGAGGGTTTAGTATTCTGTATCTCAAATCTTGAGATACTTGTCATCTTAGGCAAGCCATCTACTATTTCCCAAACTTCTACTGTCCCTGGCCTAACTTGATGAACATCAGCAAATAGAGTGGTCCCATCCAATGGATATTCCCATGCAATTCTTACTTTCATTGCCTGTTGATCAATCATAGGAGTATAATTTTCATGCGATCTGAGTACTTTTGCTTCCGATGCAAAAACAAGTGAATCATCGACCATAGTTCTCATTAGTGGCTTGATTCCAACAGAATCTCTAGCCAATATTAATTGTTCATCAGCCCATAATGCAAATGCAAACATCCCGTCTAATTTGGAAATCCACCTTGCATGATCTGAAGCATTTCCTTTCCCGTTATGTAAAGATAGAATTACTTCACTATCACCATTAGTGGAATAGTCATAATTAGGGGATTTAATATCGAGGTAATTGTAAATTTCTCCATTAACAACACCTACCTTACCTGGCCCATAAAGAGGTTGTTTCGAGCCATTAAGATCGAGAATTGCTAACCTTGAATGTGCTAATCCACATTTCTCATCGGAAAAGATCCCCTTTCCGTTAGGACCTCGGTGATTCATTAGATTAGTCATCCGTTTCAAGATGGCCCTGTCTGGCTGGCCCAGAATACCACCAATGCCACACATAATCAATTCTCGAATTAGGTTACTTTTGAGACCTTGTATTTCTAAGTCTTACATCACCATAGTGGGTATGCAAACATGGTGATAATCAAAATCACGAAAGAAAGTAAAAATGTCACAAGATAAGTGCTTTGAGCAGGCTCATTTGATGGGGCATCGTCACTCATTAGGTCTCACCTATACCATGGTGGAGTGCAGAGCCATTTCAACATAATGGTCTCATAACCAAGGTACTAGCAATATTATCGCAGACAAAGGTATGAGCAACATTGTCGCATTATCATCAATCCATCTCAATCTTGGCCACTCAGCAGCCACGCATAATGGGCCCATTACAAAGGCCAATAATAGAGGCGTTGAAATGAAATGCCAAGAAGAAATCCAAATTAATGCTATGAATACAGAACCCACAATAAATACTGTTTTGGATTCGTATTCCTTTCTTCTAAGTTCACCCAAAAATGGATCACCTAGTGACAATGAAAGTATCAATGGCCACACTAATTCAGGGTATTCTGAAAGTACCATGAAAGTCAAACCAACTGCAAAGGCACCCCATGCTAATGCACTTACTTGTTTGGATTCATAATCACGTTGACCAAATATCGTGATTCCTAACTTGAGTCTTATTGCCTCTGCGAAAACCAATGCTAGAGTCAAAAAGGAGACTAATTGAAGCTCAGACAATGATACATAATCGGACAATTGCTCTGCATATTCATAGTAAACCAATGGAATAAATGACATACCAATGTGGAATACTCTCCTAAAGAGATGACCATACATCCCACCAACCGAGTGGTCCACCGGATCTGTTAACTCTACTTGGTCATTCATTGAGTTGCCTCAGTGCTTCCTCGAGTACTAACCCTTCTTCAGACATGCGGTCAAGTATGGACTCAAAAGCCGGGTTTTGAATGAGAATGTTCTCATGCGCCATCAGTAATTGTTGACGAGCTCTAGCCCGGCGAGATGTTGTCCTTTCTTCCAAATTCATTATCATATTAGATAGTTCATCCAATCCTTCGCCACTGATTGCACTGGTACGAATTACGGGTGGTGCATCATCGGTTATCGTCAACGATACAGTAAGATCATTGACAACCTTCTCTGCACCTTCCATATCAGATTTGTTTACTACAATTAAATCTGCTAATTCTAGTAATCCCGCTTTTTCAGCCTGTATACCATCTCCTCGACCTGGCCCCTCGACTACTACAATGCGATTTGCTATTGCAGCACATCGCATTTCCGATTGGCCAGCACCCACGGTTTCAATCAATACTATATCGTAATTATTCGCCAACAAATGGTTAGCAAGGCCCTTTACTATAGAAGGAATGGAACCACTCGAAGAACGGGTAGCTATACTTCGAACGTAGATTGAATCCGCTTTCGTTTTATCATCTAAAACGGTTAAGCGAATTCTATCACCTAATAGTGCTCCACCACTTATTGGAGAAGTAGGGTCGACTGCAAGAACTGCCACTTTGTTCTCAGGAGTTAAACGATGAAGAATTCCATCTACCAAACATGATTTGCCAACACCAGGAGGTCCAGTTATTGCAATGACAAGTCCATCACAATCTACAGCCTGCAACTCACCATTCTCTATAGCAGATAATTGCCTGGCAAGCTGCCTACGATCCAATCAAACACCCCAATGCCAATCATCTTTTGATCCTACACCGCAATCACGTTTAGATGCATGATTTACAAATTCAAGAATTTCAGAGGAAGGAGTACCTGGGCCAAAAATTGCTCTTACTCCGGCATCATAAAGCGGTGCTCGATCAGATTCAGGAATTATTCCACCTCCAAATACAACAACATCATCTAAACCTGCATCTCGAAGAAGTTGACAGACTTTAGGAAATAAATGGCTGTGAGCTCCAGATAGCGATGATAAACCTACAAACCTAGCATCTTCATCCATAATCGTTCTAACAATTTGGCTTGGTGTTCGGCGAAGTCCGGTGTAAATTACTTCATGGCCACCGTCCCGCAATGCACGAGCTACAACCTTAGCACCTCTATCATGACCATCAAGGCCCGGTTTGGCTATCACGATACGTTGTCGGACTCCCATATTATGGCGTGTGTAGGAGCGTCTATGAAGCGGTTGCGGTGTAGAAATGCTCACACAAGCAATAAGGAGGGGCTATCACTGTCTCGGTTTGGCGAAAGGCATGATGGGTACCGATGAGAGACTAAGGGACCTGCGAGCGCGTAAGGCGCGAGTTGAGGCAGGCGGAGGCCAAGTTAGGGTTGACGCTCAGCATAAAAGAGGAAAAATGACAGCAAGAGAGCGCCTTGAAATGCTACTCGATGATGGCTCTTTCCAAGAGATTGATGCACTAGTTGAACACCGTTGCAGAGATTTTGACATGGATAAGAATGTAATCCCCGGAGACGGTGTTGTCACGGGACATGGTACTGTTAATGGAAGAGAAATTTTTGCATTCGCTCAAGACTTCACAGTTTATGGTGGAAGTTTAGGAGAAATGCATGGATTAAAGATTTGTAAAGTTCTCGATATGGCACTCAAAACCGGAAGGCCTGTCATAGGGCTGAATGATAGTGGAGGAGCTAGAATTCAGGAAGGTGTTGCAAGTTTAGGATCTTATGCAGAGATTTTCTTTAGAAATGTCAGAGCTAGTGGAGTAGTTCCTCAAATCAGCGTAATCATGGGTCCTTGTGCAGGAGGCGCAGTATATTCACCTGCAATCACCGATTTCGTAATCATGGTTGACAAGACCGCACATATGTTCATAACAGGTCCAGAAGTAATTAAGACGGTTACAAACGAAGAAGTTTCATTCGAAGATTTAGGAGGAGCCGGCACTCATGGCAGTAAGTCAGGAGTATCTCACTTTACTGCAGAGGATGATCAAGCAGCAATTGATTTAGCAAGAGATTTGGTTGATTTACTACCATCTAACAATATGGAAAAGCCTCCTGAAAAGAAGACTAGTGACCCTACAAATCGTGTGTGTGAGAAATTGGATAGTATTGTTCCAGAAGATCCTACAAAGCCATATGATGTAAAAGATGTAATTACAGAAATTCTTGATGATGGAGGTTTCTTAGAAGTTCAAGAAAATTGGGCAGGAAATATTGTGATTGGTTTCGGACACCTAAACGGAGCAACTGTAGGAGTAGTTGCTAATCAACCGAAGATGTTAGCAGGGTGCCTAGATATCGATGCAAGCGATAAGGCTGCAAGGTTCGTAAGGTTCTGTGATGCATTCAATATTCCAATAATTACTCTAGAGGATGTCCCAGGATTCTTACCAGGAACAAATCAAGAATGGGGAGGAATTATTCGACACGGTGCAAAGTTGCTTTATGCCTACGCTGAAGCAACTGTTCCAAAATTGACAGTTATTCTTCGTAAAGCGTATGGAGGCGCATATGACGTGATGTCTTCCAAACATATCAGAGGAGACTACAACGTTGCTTGGCCTAGTGCAGAATTAGCGGTTATGGGTGCTGAAGGAGCAGTTCAGATTATTCATCGCCGTAGACTTCAGAATGCTAGAGATCCTGAAGGAGAAAGAGGCAGACTAATCGAAGATTTCGAAGAGAAATTTGCTAATCCATACAAGGCAGCAGCACTGGGTTACCTAGATGATGTAATTGAACCGAATCAAACTAGAGATAGATTGTGCAAAGCACTTGGAATGCTTCTTGATAAAGAGGAATTACGCCCAGCAAGAAAGCACGGCAATATACCATTGTGAGTTGATAATATGGCAGATATCCACACATTAAGGATGGCAGCGATTGCTGCAGTATTAGCAGCATCAACATCAAAGGAAGACCCTGCACAAGTTGGGCGCAAGTCTGGCGAATCATGGGCTGAAGATCACAGAAGAATGAATATGGGAATGTCTTCTTTGATGCATAAAAGGAGCTCACGCTCCCCTTGGAGGTGAAAAATATGGGTGATACTCGTAAAGTCATAGTCGATGGAGAAGAGTTTGAAGTTGAACTTGAGCAAGACGGTGAGATGTGGAAAGCAACTGTAGAAGGCAAAACTTTCGAAATTAAGGTACCAGATTCAGGACCTGCCCCTAAGCAACGCAGGTCCTCAGGTGGAAAATCAAAGAAGTCAGGTAAGGTTACTGCAAATATACCTGGCAAAGTTGTGACTGTTGAAGTTACAATTGGTCAAGAAGTTGAAGAAGGGCAAGTTGTAATGATATTGGAAGCTATGAAAATGCAAAATGAAATTCAAGCACCTGTTGGTGGCACTGTGACTGAGATTCACTGTGAAGAAGGGCAATCTATTGAAGCAAATGTCCCACTGTTGGTAATTACACCTCCAGAAACTGAAGATGAGGCGTGATAAATTACAATCATTAAAGCGAGACGGAGTTTAGGGTGTTAACATGGGAGAAGATGCAGTCTGTGATTATCCAGGATGTGGAGCCGTTGGAGAAATCATTTCTCGACTGTCTCCAGAAGGCTATCTAGTGGCTACTGGGAAGAAGGCATACTCTTTCAGAGAAGCGTATAGGCGCTTCCATTATTGTGGCGACCACCATGAAGAATTGATGGGTGGTGTTTGGTCAAGAGTACGTAAGCCAGACGACAAAAAAGACGGACATGTAGCTCCAACTGCAATATGATCAGCAATCAATCTATTTTCTGCTGATTAACAACCATTCATATACTGATGCAAGTTAATTAGTCCATGGTTGATACGACTCTAATTATGATTGCACTGGGTGGATTGATTATAGTTTTAGCAGGAATACTTACCACAAAAGCTGTCAAAAAGCGTGGAAATAAGCGAGTTAATATTTGGGAATCCAATCAAAACAATTCAGAAATCACACACATGAGCAGAATGCCAGTAAGTCCACCACCTGCCCACTTATTTTCACAACGTTAAGCAAATCTAACGCATTGAGATAGATTTCAAAATACATTCGAATAATTCGGATGTAGGCTATGTTAACCTAATCAGATTACACCTTGAGCCATCATAGCTTCAGCAACTTTGAGGAATCCTGCAACGTTTGCTCCAAATACATAATCACCATCACGACCATATTTCTTAGCCGTTGAATATGCTTGCTCGTGAATGTCAACCATAATCGCATCTAGGCGAGCATCGACTTCTTCACGAGTCCATGATAGACGAAGCGAGTTCTGACTCATTTCAAGACCAGAAGTTGCTACTCCACCAGCGTTACTTGCCTTACCAGGAGCGAATAGAACACCACCCTCTTGGAATGCAGCAACTGCTTCTGGAGTACAAGGCATGTTTGCACCTTCTGCTACTGCCATTACATTGTTAGCAACTAACATCTTTGCTTCTTCACCACTAACTTCGTTTTGAGTTGCACATGGTAGAGCAACATCGACATTTACTCCCCACAGTCCATTGACTGCAGGTTCTGGAGCAGACTTCGTGAAAGTAACGCCATCAAAATTATCAGCATATTCACTGATTCTTCCACGGCGATTGTTCTTCAGATCCATAATCCATGCAAGTTTTTCTCTATCTATTCCAGCAGGATCATGTATCCAACCAGAGGAGTCAGACATTGTCACTGGCTTACCGCCCAGATCCAATACTTTCTCACAAGCAAATTGTGCAACATTTCCACTACCACTGATTGAAACAGTAGCGCCTTCGAAAGACTTGCCTTTTGTCGCAAGCATTTCGCGTGCGAAGTAAACAAGACCATATCCGGTTGCTTCAGGACGGATTAGAGAACCACCATATGAACGGCCCTTTCCAGTTAGAACTCCAGCTTGGAAGTCGTTCTGTAATCTTTTGAACATACCAAACATGTAACCTATTTCTCTTCCACCGACTCCAATATCTCCAGCAGGAACGTCACAGTTGTGACCAATGTGTCTCCACAACTCCATCATGAATGATTGACAGAAACGCATAACTTCACCATCAGACTTTCCTTTAGGATCAAAGTCTGAACCTCCTTTACCTCCACCCATAGGTAGAGTAGTAAGGCTATTCTTGAATACCTGCTCGAATGCTAGGAACTTCAAAATTGATGCATTTACTGAAGGATGGAATCTTAATCCACCTTTGTAAGGACCAATCGCACTATTAAACTGGATTCGGTATCCACGATTTGTTTGTGTTTTCCCACTATCATCAACCCATGGTACTCTGAAGTGAATCAATCTCTCAGGTTCAACAATCCTTTCAACGATTCCTGCTTCTACAAATTCAGGATGGTTTTCTAAAACTGGTTCTAGAGATTCCAATACCTCCCAAACAGCCTGATGAAATTCTGGCTGATCAGGATCTCTACTCTTTACATTCTCAAAAATATCATGAATTACACTCATTCTAGCACCTAAATACACAATTGTGTTAGCCGGGCCACCTGTAGACCCTTTACAAGCATTCCCTAAACAAGAGTACCTTAGATGTAGGGACAGACAGTGTTGAAGCGTTCCAGACGTTCCAATCTGCGCTCGCCATTTTCATCCGATTCAGACATTGCCCTAATCGATTCTTCAATCAATGCATGTTGATCAGATTGAATTCCAAGCAATGTCCTAAGGTTTTCAAGAATCGCCCATTCATCTTCAGTGATTATTTCATCATCTAGTGCTGCAACTAATGCTGATTGGTATGTTGTTGCATCACCAATGTGGTGAGTAGAATATTCTTCAGGATTAGCAATTGGAGTAGGATCAATCCCCCTCGCTACGTCCATAGCATCTCCGACATTAGATGGGTCCATCCCTAAAGCGATAGCAAGTACCTTCAAAATCGATGCTTCATCATCTGTGACAATATCATCATCTAATGCTGTCTTTAGTACTTCGAGGTAGAGGTATAAGCCACGACTTGCCATTAGTGCCATGAGATAACCTATGAACATCTAGCGTTTGAGCATTGCCATTTCAAACATCAATTCATCAAATCGTCTAAACGAGCAATTGAAAATTTCAATTCAGCTTTTTCTCTTTGTAAAAGTAGCTTCATTTCTTCGACACGTTTCAGGTCACTTAATTCCCATTTATTGGTAGAGCATTTTTTGACAACACCATAATTCATCCAATATTTTACACCACCCAAAATTGCACTTTTCGACATTCTAGATGATGAAGAAATCTCAGATGTGGATTTACTACCATCAGTTAATTCAGATAATACGGCCACTGCACTACCTGGTATGCCCAGACGATTAAGGAAATCTAAACGTCCGACCATGCAACCTCCTCGAGTCTTCTACATTTCAATGTGTGTCAAAATTTACAATTTATCGTAATCATCTGTAATACATAATGTAATCATTTGTAATACATTCATATACTTGATGTTGGGTGGGTGGGTTACAGAGGAATGCCGATGACCAGCCCTAGCACCCTAGTTTCACTACGAATTACCGATGAAGAGATTGCTCTTCTCGATGCTCGCGTAGGACTTGATGGAGCAAGAAATAGAAGTGACGTCATCCGCTCAGCCATCCGTTTATTCCTAGATGGACAACCTCTACTCCCAGACATGGATACAATTACAATTCCAGTAGGACGCTCTATGAAGAGTAGACTTGGAGATCTCTACGAACTCCAAGGAATAAGTCCAGAACAAGCTGCATCACAAGGAATGCAGGACTATGTGCGCCGCCTAATACAGGAAGAGGCTGCATTGAATGAAACTCTAGCTAAAGGCATATCAGAAGCCCGAAGCAAGACAATAGGACGCAAGGAGTTCACTGAGTGAAAACAGGGTGAGAGCCACATAATGGAGGGGATGGGAAAATGCGATGGGAGGACGAACTTGGAAACAACCGTGCTCCCTCCTTCCGAATTGATTCTGCAACGCCAGGCAGTATCAGTTTCGTAGCACTGCGTCTACGTGCAAAAATTGCACAAACTGGCAACCCAACACACGTCCCCCTGGATGACCAGGGGGACTCCGATTCCAATCCCGCTTGTTAAGCAGGATTAGTTCCACACGCACCCGGACCCCACATCCGGGTGCAAATTACTCAAACGGTGCAACCGCGTAAATGCTCAACCTTAAGGCCCTCCGACAAGGGCTTGGCCGTATGGGTGAGGAGTCTGCGTACCAGTGGCTGGCACACCCTACTCCACGTGAAGGTCAAGTCGAAATGATTGAAGCATGTCTTGATTCTCTAAGTAAAGGAGGTGTTCATCTTGCCAGTGCTCCAACTGGTATTGGAAAAACTGCTGCTTCATTAGCAGCGGCATTGGAATTCGCAGACTCTGCTAACGGCTCGAAAACGGTAGTTTTTTTGACACCCAAACAAAGCCAACACGAGATTGTCGTAGATACTGTTCGTAAAATAAACCAACAATTAAGTCCACAATCAACTCGAATTAAATTGGTCGATTTAATTGGAAGAGAGTCAATGTGTGAAAATGTAGACAAACTTACTGGAAGATGTACTTGTGAAGAGAATATTAGTAAGGTTTCAAATTCTAACCGCAGAGATGACATCAAAAAGTACATTCTCCAGCAACCAAGACATGTTGGAGAAACTATCCAAATATGCAAAACATGGGGGATTTGTGCTTGGTCTGCTTGTCGTTCTGCAGTGAAAGAATGCGACATACTGGTTTGTGACTACAATCATCTATTCATTGATGAAGTTAGAAATGCATCATTGAGTTCAATGAAACTTGAACTTGAAGACCTGATTCTAATAGTGGATGAAGCGCATAATTTGCCATCTCGAGTACGCATGGGTATGCAACGCAGACTATTTCCAGAGATGGTAAGAAATGCTGAATCCGAAGTTCAAGAACATCTAGATAATTTGATTGCTAGGAATTCGTCATCGACAACCGATTTTCTAAAGAGAGATTGGGGACTAAAAGTTTGCAAGCAATTTAGACACATCCTGGACAAACAATTTGACGAAATGAGTTCCAAACTACTCAAATCAGATGATGAAGAAATGCTAGTTAGTTCAAATGAAGTTTTGAAATGGATTGATCAAGCTTTTGACAAAGTTGAAGATTTAGCAAAACAATCAACTCTGATTAAAGAAAATGATAATTTCATTCCCAGCAATAAAATTAGATTACAAGAATTAAGAAAATTACTTGAATCCAATGAAGTCGAATTGGATGAAGAAGGAAATAATGAGCAATTCACCCATCTTTTAGCGCATCTAATTGATGTTATAGTACGGTTTGGAAGCAGCACTGCTATCTGTTTGGTCTATTCAAATGACTTTGGAAAGAAGGGGAGAATAATTACTCACTTGCTTGATGCTGGACTAGTCTCTGGTCAAATATTTGAGCGAGTTGCTGGATCGATTCTAATGTCTGGTACACTAAACCCACCCAACATGTATGCGGACTTACTTGGAATAAGTAAGAAAA
>MDTG01373426.1_pt1 | contig 11170 bp, 11 predicted proteins | sample 811421 | NCBI WGS metagenome assembly MDTG01 (sample SAMN05326645, study PRJNA326480) | marine metagenome | isolation source: seawater | place: Pacific Ocean: South East | collected 2011
CGTTGGAAACCCCCTGCTAAACCTATATTAAAGATTTTCGAAGTATTTATAATCGCTCTTTGTGATGTGGGCATGGGTATTGCCCCACACTCTACGCTACTCAATGAGTAACCATGATTGAATTGTGATAGTAGATTATTGAAACGAGCATCGAGCAATGCACGTGATATAGGTGTGGTTGTGATGATGGTGTATTCAATGAGAGCCTTCCGCGCTGAGTAGGGCAAGTCGTATCGAAACTCAACATGTTCATTTTGTTCATGACTGTGGAAATCCATGAGCCGCGCCTCAGATGGATCGAAAGTATCTTGATCCAGTTCAATAATTGCCCCTTTGAATTGCTGTATTAAGTCGCTTTTAGAGGGATTAAGAAGAACGCTGTTGTATAGTTTATCTGCTTCAATAGATTTATCGTTCTCCAGGGCTATGAAAACGTGTTCATCGCACTCTTGAATATCTAGGATACGCCCTTTGATTAAATTGACATTAGCATGGTTTTCACATAATTGCAGTGTATCCTTCTGCAGTTCTATCCAGTCGAGCAACTTGTAGCTCTCATTTGATAACGATCTCTTTACTTCATTGCCATTGATATCTTTCATGGAAATTCTCTTCCATTCTTTTTTAATGAAGCGCTCGGGTATGTGCTTATTTCTAATGAAACATAAGTGTTTTTCTTCGGCTTGAAACGTTTCGTCAATGATGGTAATAGACAAAAAAGGATGCTCCCTTTCGAGGAGCATCCTTGTGAGTAGACATCCGGACAAACCGAATCCTGTGATAACTATTCGTGGATGGGTGGTCACACCAAATTAAGCTGTCGCAGATTTCTTGCTTGAAACCGCAACGCTATATACGACGAGGCCAAAACCAATCTTGTTGATCGCATCGGCAATATTATAAAACAAGTCGACGTTGCTTGAATCCCATCCAAGACCAACATTCAACCATCCACCTGGCATGCACATGTAGCCAATTGGATAGATAGCCCATCCGACCAGAACAAACCAAGCCATGATATTTACGCCTTTTGCGACTTGAGGGTTGTCAGAGGCATCTGCTAATTTCTTCACCTCTCCTGCCCATGCTGAATAAAGGATATAAACATAACCAACAGCTGAGATTACACCCCACATTACAGAATGTGACATACTTCCTCCTTCTGGATTGAATGCTTCTCCTATATAACCAGCTACGAGCATCAAAACGGAGGCTCCGATCAATTTCCAAAGTAAGCTAAGCTTAGCTCCAGCAGCTTTAGTCAAGAGATAAAATTCGACGCACATCAATGGAACTGTTAAAGTCCAATCAATATATCTGAAAAAAGTTGGCGACTCACCGTGAGTCATGTAGTAATCACGCATGTAGAAGTAATGCACCGCTGCAATAAACGTGATCAATCCAGAAACCAGCAAACTGGTTTTCCATTTCGCTTCAACCGTACCGCGCTCGAAGAAAAAGAATACAGAAGCACCCATCATCGCCATGTAGCCAATGAAGAACGTAAAGCCGACATAATCATCAGCTGCCATAAGAGGAATATCCATTAATAAATTTGACATAATCGTTTTGTTTAATTGATTTAGTACAACATTAAACATTATTCTGGTAAAAGTGTTGCGAAATTCCTTGTGAATTGTTCGAGAATCAATGGCTTTCAACTATCTTTTAACTAGGTATTTATAGTCTTGTTACAAGCAAAATAGAGACTTTACGAGGGTTTCCTTATTTCGGATAGGAATTAAAATATTGTTTATTTTTTTTGATAGAAAAGTTTAATAGAATGGTAATATTAACTGTGTTATTTCACGAATAAGTTGTCGAAATCCACGTTTATTTGGTTTCAATCCACCCAACTTTGACTAGGAAAATAACTTGTTTTTTGTCATCATATGCGGCTAAGGTTTTCTGTGAAATTTGACCACAGAAGCTTTTAATATGTTTCAGCCTGAGCTGAGAAAGGAGATAGAAGAAAATAGAATCCCTATATCATACTGGACAGGAGATGTGGCGCTGGATGTTGGGCAAAACATTAATGCGATATCCAATTCGGTAATGGCCCACAGCACGGTGATTCGATCTACAGTTTGTCGATTAATCGATTATATGACGCAAAGTTCTTTTTTATTTCTTCGCGGATATTCAATGTGTCAACCACTTTATCCTTGTAATAAAATAAGATGGGAAGGGATGAAAATAATATATAAATGATTTAATGACTTAAAATAATTTGAATGACTAAGAATGAGTTAGTTAAGTTTATCAAAAGTGAGTTAATCACAAAGGTTGCTGCTTTGAAAAATGACATCAATTCATTGGTCAAGGACAGTTCAGAAAACTCCAAACCAACCTCAGGAGATAAGCATGAGGTTGGGCTAGAAATGGCAATGGGAGAGCTTGATCGATTGACCCATCAGCTGGATACTTACAAACGCCAATATTCAGAGTTGGATTTGATGGATTTCTCTGCAAAGCGTGTGATTGAGTCTGGCGCACTTGTGAAAACGAATCGAGGTGTTTTCCTAATCTCTACGGCTTTTGGTTTGGTTGAGACAGGTTCGTTGTCTCTGTTTTGCTTGTCTCCGCAGAGCCCTCTCGCCAAGGCGCTCATGGGTAAAGCCGCGGGTGAGCAGGTAGAAATAAACGGATTGCGACACGCCATTGTTCAGGTGAAATAGTTGATTTTGTGGAGTTTAAAGATTGATAGAAGATTCGATTTTCATCTACCCTCATTTATCCAACCACCACTAAATAAAACTACTTTCGCGGCCGCAAACACACGCTTGTGCAATCAATCAGAAATATCGCCATCATCGCTCACGTTGACCATGGCAAAACAACCCTCGTAGATAAAATCATTCACTACGCTCAAATCCTTGATGAACGAAAGGAAGTAGGTGAATTAATCTTGGATAATAATGATCTTGAAAGAGAGCGAGGCATCACTATCCTTTCCAAAAATGTAGCTGTGAATTACAAAGGAGTGAAGATCAATATCATTGATACTCCAGGTCACGCTGACTTTGGAGGTGAAGTTGAACGTGTACTGAAAATGGCTGATGGAGTAATATTGCTGGTTGACGCATTTGAAGGTGCGATGCCACAGACTCGCTTTGTTCTTGGGAAGGCAATTGAATTGAACTTAAAGCCGATAGTAGTGGTGAATAAGGTCGATAAGGAAAACTGCCGACCCGATGAGGTGCACGAACAGATTTTTGACCTCATGTTTAACCTAGACGCAAGCGAAGACCAATTAGATTTTCAAACGCTCTATGGTTCAAGTAAGCAAGGTTGGATGTCGCATGATTGGAAGGATAAAGCCAATGATATCAGTCCATTGCTCGATACCATTATCGATGTGATTCCAGAAGCTGAATACCATGAAGGTGATGATCAAATGCATATTACATCCCTTGACTTCAGCAGTTTTAAAGGTAGAATAGCCATAGGCAAGGTGTATCGTGGAGATATTCGCTCAGGCAAGGATTATATGCTCTTGGGCAAAGGTGGAATGCAGAAGAATAATCGAATAAAGGAGTTGTTTGTTTTTGAAGGATTGGGTAGAAAACAAGTGAACTCTGTAAGAGCCGGTGACCTTTGTGCAATTGTAGGAGTCGAGGGATTTGAAATTGGCGATACGCTGGCTTCAATGGATAATCCTGAGGCGTTACCGCGAATAAAAGTGGATGAACCAACTATGAGTATGCTTTTTACCATCAATAACTCACCTTTTTTTGGTAAGGAGGGAAAGTTTGTGACTTCTCGCCATCTAAGAGATAGACTGTTTAAAGAAACTGAGAAAAACCTCGCACTGAGGGTGGAGGAGACAGATAGTGAGGATAAATTCAATGTTTATGGTCGAGGTATTCTCCATCTTAGTATTCTCATTGAAACCATGCGCAGAGAAGGTTATGAGCTTCAGGTGGGTAAACCACGCGTCATTGAACGCGAGGTTGATGGAGTGAAGCATGAGCCCTTTGAGAACCTGGTTATTGATGTGCCTGAGGAATATAGTGGCAAGGCCATCGAGTTGGTTACTCAGCGCAAGGGGGATTTGCTCATCATGGAAACCAAAGGAGATGTGCAACACCTTGAATTTGACATCCCTTCTAGAGGTTTGATAGGTCTACGAAATAAAGTGTTAACGGCTACAGCTGGTGAGGCCGTCATGACCCATCGATTTGATGCCTACAAGCCTCGTAAAGGAGAGATGAATAAGGTAGAAAAAGGTGCGCTGATAAGCAGCGAAACTGGCCAAGCACTTACATTTGCCATAGACCGTTTGCAAGACCGAGGTCGTTTTTTTATTGATCCAAATGAGCAGGTTTATAAGGGTCAAGTAATTGGTGAGAACACCAGAGATAATGATTTGGAAGTAAACATTATAAAAGGTAAGCAGCTCACCAATGTTCGCGCATCTGGCAGCGATAAAGCGGCAAGTGTAGCGCCCAAGGTGAAGTTTAGTTTGGAAGAAGCGATGGAGTATATTCGGGGAGATGAATATTTGGAAGTTACCCCTGAAAGTGTTCGTATGCGTAAGGTGAGATAATAAACCCTTTGAGTGACCAAAAACATATATCTATTGGTGTGGTGGCCAAGCCACATGGATTGAAGGGGCATGTCGCGGTAAGGGTGGATTTAAATTACGCGCTTTATATCCAAGATTTTAAATCGATATTCATAGAACAAGATGGAGCTTATGTCCCTTATCTAATTGAGTCGTATGCTAATTTGAACAAGGGGATGGTCAAGCTCCTGCTGGCCGGTGTAACAGACCAAGAGATGGCGAATAGGCTCAGAGCTAAAGAGTTATTTCAATTAGCAGAACTGCTGTCTATTGAGAAGCAAATTGATTTGGTTGGTTTCGGTGTGCGCGATAGGTCAAATGGTCTCATAGGTGAGGTGCTATCGGTGATAGAGTCAACCGCACAAACTATGCTGGAGGTCAGCTATAAAGGATCTGAAATTTATATTCCATTCGTTGATGAATTTTTAATGGAAGTAGATGCGCGCGAACGTGTTATCGAAATGGATCTACCGGAGGGAATGCTTGATCTGTGAGTTATTTGTTGTCTGATAGCATGTATGTGTTTGACTATTGACCAAGGGCTAGTGCCTCTCTCAAAGCGCCATCATTTCTTTAAGTCTAACGGATTGCCTTCTTGATACTTCTACCTTGGTTCCATCTTTAAGAAAGACTAATAAACCACCATTAAACCATGTTTCAACTTTATCAATCCACTTAAGGTTAACAATATGTTTTCTGCTGGCCCTGAAAAAGTATTTCTCATTAAGCCTTTCGGTGAGTCCGTTCAGTGACTTTAGAATAAGTGGTCTTTGATCATCAAAATAGACACGTACATAATTGCCTTCACTTTCGAAAAGACGCACCTTGCTCAGCTCAACAAACCAACACTTATCTCCATCTTTTAAAAACACCTGATCTTTAGTGCTGAGGGTCTCGACTTCGTCTGAAACTCGTCTACTTTCTCTCCGATCTTCAACGCGTTTACTTACTTTTAAAACACTGTCTATCAGTCTATTTTTATCAAATGGCTTCATTAAATAATCAAGTGCATTTACCTCGAAGGCTTGTAAGGCATATTCGTCATATGCGGTAATGAAAATCACTTCGGGTGCTGGACCATTTAATTCATCCAAAAGTTCGAATCCAGTTTTTCCAGGCATTTGAATATCGAGCAAAAGAAGGTCTGGCTTTTCCTTTTCAATAATGTCCAAAGCCTCATCCACAACCCCACTTTCTGCAATCACCTCTATTTCTGAAAAGGATTCGAGCAGCCTTTTAATTTCTTGACGAGCCAAGCGCTCATCATCTACGATCACAGTCCGTATCATGTCTTTTTCTTTTTGAATGGTATGTGTATGTGTGTTCTCACATAATTTTCTTCTGTATTGCCAATGGTAAGCCAAGCTTTGTTACCGTAGGATAAATCAAGTCTATACCTAGTGTTCTCTAATCCTAATGAGCTCTCTGTAGCAGCATTAGTGATGTACTTACCACTATTCAAAATATCGATCGATATATGGTCTTGCCCACGATTGGTTATTACCTTGATTTTACCTCCTTCTGGGAGTTTGGCAATTCCATGTTTAATGCAGTTTTCAACTAAAGTTTGAAGCATCAGCGGTGGAACCTGTGCCGAAGTTGTCTCCTCTGAAATTATGAAATCTACCTCAAGGCGCTCTTCATAGCGCGCCTTTTCAATTTCTAAGTAATCATTTACAATCTGTAATTCTTTTTCGAGCGTTATAAACTCCTGCTTTCCCGTTTGTAGAGAACTCCTAAGCACATTACTAAGTTGGGTTACAGCATTTTTCGCTTTGGTTGGATCCTCATCTATCAGCGCCCTGATCGTATTCATAGCATTGAAGATAAAATGAGGATTCATCTGATCGCGCAATCTGCGCAACTCATATTCATTCCGAGCCGCTTCCAGCTTCAAGTTTTTGATCTCTTCAACTCGATAGCGCTGAAAGAATATAAACGCGAAATAAATGAGGTTCCACATCAGGAACAGCATGAGCCATGCGAAGAGATTTTGGTCATTCCAGCGAAAAGCCAAATCCCAGCGAAAAACGACATTGCCTATGAATAGATAAACAAAGTGAAATATTATTGATAGGACAATGCAAGCCACCGCAACGCGCGGAATGAGTCTGGACATGTCTAGATTAAGCCAACCAGCTTTGATTATCACATCACGATAAGCATGTGTGGTCACCAATCCAAGTGCAAAAACCAAATAAATACCTCCTAGGCTTCTAATGTCAATCTCTTGCCTCGAAAGCATGTAAACGCCAGTAGATATTAGCACGTAAGCAGACCAGCCAACGATTTGGGCGATATAGTAATTACGCTTTGCAGACATTACTTCAAATGTAGACATGCTCGAATGGCATGTTTGAGAAGTTTACACCACTGGCTTTGAATGTGGAGCAGCGGTCGATACCTTTGTTCTTGTGAATTATTTGGCTCATTTCTACTTGGCAGACCCCGATGAGGCGCTAATGTTTGGAAATTACATTGGCGATGGAATTAAAGGGTCAAATCTCGATGTGTATCCTGAACCAGTAAAAAGAGGGGTTCGTTTTCATCGTTTTATTGATTCATTCACAGATGATCACACTCAGGTAAAAGCGGCGAAAAAGCTGTTTTATCCTACTCAAGCAAAGTTTAGCGGGGTAGTTGTGGATGTATTATTTGACCACTTTCTCGCAAAAAACTGGGTCGATTATTCTGATGAGTTTCTTTCTGACTTTGCTACGCGATGCTACAATACTGTTGAGAATTTTGATGCATATATGCCTGAGCGGTCTTCGCGATTTTACTACTACATGAGAAGGGAAAACATACTCCATAGCTATCAAAACGCTTCCGATGTGACTCGGGTGTTTCGTGGTATGGACTCACGTACGCGATTTGATAGTAACATGAGTGAGTCAATTAGCGATATGCAAGGAAATGAACAAAAGGTCGAATACTTGTTTCATTCTTTTTTCCCAGATTTAATCGAAGCATGTCAACAATGGAAGCAGGAGAATTAGAAATGTATGTGGTGATTTCGGGCGATGGTTCGCATACCATCAAAGTCCCAGCACTAAAAGAGCATTACCATTCCCAAAAGGGTGCTATAAATGAGAGCAAGCATGTATTTATCAAAATGGGATTGGAAGGTTTAAAGATCAAAGACGAACTAAACGTTTTAGAAGTAGGCTTTGGTACGGGCTTGAATGCATTACTGACTGCCTTAAATCACATCGACTGTGAGTTAAACTACGTGGCGTTAGAACCATACCCATTGGATGCCTCCGTTTTAAATCAATTGAACTACGCTGATGAATTAAATGTCACACAAGCATCAGATATTTATCAGGCAATGCATTTTGGTGCCTGGAACACTTGGATTGATTTGAGTTCGAATATGCGCTTATTGAAGCGGCAAGATCGAATCGAAGAATATGGTGGATCCGAAAAATTCGATTTGGTCTATTACGATGCCTTTGCACCGCACGCTCAATCGGAGTTATGGGAGCCGAAGATTTGGCAGATGCTTTTTAATCAAATGAATAGTGGAGGCGTATTGGTTACATATTGCGCCAAAGGGCAGGTGAGACGGAATATGCAAGCTGCTGGTTTCAATGTTGAGCGATTACCAGGCCCGCCAGGAAAACGTGAAATGTTGCGTGCAACAAAGCCTATATAATGAATAGAGGTCCATTCAACATACGTGTGTACGGCATACTCATAGACCAAGATTCGCTGCTGGTAAGCGATGAGCGTTATGGTGGTTTGGAATTCACAAAATTTCCGGGTGGTGGATTAGAAGCTGGAGAGGGAACACATGAATGCCTCATTCGGGAGTTTCAAGAGGAACTGAACACCCCAATTGAGGTAATCGATCACTTTTATACCACTCATTTCTATCAGCCTTCGGCTTTTGATCAAAATCAGCAGTTGATGAGTATTTATTACAAGGTGCAAGGTGAGGGAGTGCTCCTATCGCAAATTTTTCGCGAACCACTTCAATTTGAGGATTCTAAAACCGAGAAAATTGATCAACACCGCTGGGTTGCGTTAGATCAGCTTAAACCAGAGATGTTTAAGTGGTCTGTCGACAAATATGTTTGTCAATTAATCTTAGATCAACTCAGCGTGCTTAAAATGCCTTAAATCATACATTCGCTCTAATGGTGAAGGATTCATTTTTTAGCGTAACCGAAATTTTCAAAGACCGAAAGAAACTCAGTATTTTCATTGTCTGTATCGGATTGGCTTTGGTCTCATGGTTGATGCTTAGCTTAAACAAGAGTTTTAGTACTACTGTACTGATACCAATCAATTACGTGAATTTTCCTCAGAGTAAGGTTTTATTGAATCATATTCCCGATCAATTGGCTGTGAGTCTTACGGGTACTGGATATGACTTGCTTAAATATAATGATGAATTGATCAAGGATACCATGATAATCAATTTGGACAACCTAAAGATGAGTGTTTATGCAGATTATGAGCGAGGTTACCTGGACCCTGCACTACTGAGCAGTCAACTTCAGAAGCGTCTAAAAGGCCCCATTGGTATAAACCGAGTGTTATCTGATAGTATCGAGTTTCTGTTTGATTTAAAAGTATCACGAACTCTACCAGTAAAGCCAAAGGTTACCTACAGAATACAACATGGATATACACTGCTCGATTCAGTTTCAACAAGTCCAGCGGAGGTAGAGGTGTTTGGTCCATTGTCAATTCTTGATACCATGTCCTTTGTTTCAATGAGGCAATCCGATGCAGGGGAGTTAAACAAGTCGAAAGTAGTGAAGTCACAAATCGATCTAGAAAAGTTGGGTGACAATGCGCAGGTTTTTCCTGATTCTGTATTGGTAAGTATAGATGTAGATCAATTGACAGAAAAGAAGTTTATGCTCGAGTTAACGCATTTGAATGTTCCGGATTCGCTTAAGCTTTTAACATTTCCAAACACCATTGAAGTCACTATGCAAGTTCCTTTGTCAAGATATGATGGAATTGAGCAATCGGATTTTGAACTTCAGGTTGATTACCAAAAGCGGAAAGTGGACTATCCAATTCTGCCCGTTGAGCTGGAACGATGGCCGAGTTTGGCTCAAGAGGTTAGTATAAGTCCCCAGCAAGTAGAAATAGTGGTGTCAAAATGATAGGAGGAATGTTGAAAGTAGGTTTGACTGGCGGTATTGGTTCGGGAAAAACTACGGTATGTAAGGTATTCCAAAGCTTGGGAATTCACGTTTACGATGCGGATAATCAAGCTAAACAGCTTATGACTTTTGATCCGCTGGTAAAGTCTCAATTGATGGCAACCTTTGGTGAGGAGGTCTTTCAAAGCGCTCAATTAAACAGAGCTATGTTCGCCAAGTTGGTATTTAATGAAGAACAAAAACTTGCAGCGCTGAATGCTGTTGTTCATCCGGCAGTCGGTCGAGATTTTGAAAGTTGGCTGAATGGATATCGTTCTGAAAAGTACATTGTCAAGGAAGCGGCAATTATGTTTGAGTCAGGATCGCATAGATCATGCGATGTGATAATTGGTGTTGTAGCAGATAATGAAACTCGAATTGTTAGAGTCATGAACCGTAGTTGTCAAACTCGTGAAGAAGTTATATCAAGAATGAATAACCAAATGGATCAGGAAGAATTACAGGCGAGGGTGGATTATGTGATCGACAACAATGGCCGAATGGCATTGATTCCTCAGGTATTGCACTTGCATGATATATTTTTAAGCGAACAATCACTGCATTAATTAGTTATACAATGAATTTGGTAATTTTTGACTATGTTTTTTCAACGAATCGCTAAGTACTTAAATCCACTAACCCTTTTTCAAAAAGGCGAGAAGAACTTAAACTTAAGAATGATGCACGGTATTAACCGCATCAGCATTTACATGTTCCTTTTCTGTGCGGTAGTTTTAATTTACAGATATTTCTTCCGTTAAACCGTATCAAGAGCTGAGCCTATGTCGGTAATTAAGTCTTCATAGTTTTCCACACCAATTGATAGTCGAACTAGACTATCTGAAATTCCATAAAGTGCCTTATCCTCAGGGGTTACGTCTGAGTGGGTCATGGTCGAGGGATGTTCGGCCAAGCTCTCCGTACTTCCAAGGCTTACCGCGAGTTTTATCAATTTTAATGAATTGAGAAAACGAAAACACTCTTTTTCACCACCATCGATATCGAAGGAAATCATAGCCCCGGCAGACTTGAGTTGACGCTGATAAACTGCGAAATTCTGAGGATTATCCTTTTCGGTTAAAAATCCCAAATAGTGCACTTTTTTAACTTTTGGATGCGCTTGTAAATAGTTGGCAGTTTGCTCGGCATTATGGGCCTGTTCATTCATGCGAACTTTGAGTGTCTCTAGACTTCGCATAAGCAACCAGCCTGTCCAAGGACCAGCCATATTACCCAAGAAGGTGCGTAGGGTTTTGACCCGAGTCATAAGTTCTGCAGAACCCAATACTGCTCCAGCAATAACATCACTATGGCCTCCGATATATTTAGTAGCGGAATAGACCACTAAGTCAGCCCCGTGCCCGAGTGGATGTTGCCAAATCGGACCCATATATGTATTGTCAACTGCCAGCAATACGCGCTGATCATCTTTACTGAA
>MDTG01412697.1_pt1 | contig 11170 bp, 10 predicted proteins | sample 811421 | NCBI WGS metagenome assembly MDTG01 (sample SAMN05326645, study PRJNA326480) | marine metagenome | isolation source: seawater | place: Pacific Ocean: South East | collected 2011
AGTATACACCTTGTTTCGAAAAGAGGTGGTAAATCTGATTTTTAAGTAACTGAAAAATAATGATATTTATATTTGTTCTTGTTTTGATCTTAAAGAACATATATAGAACACAATATGTTAACTAAAAAGCAAAAAGAGTTATTTGATTATCTTAAAGATTATATATCGAATAATGATATTTCACCATCATTTGAAGAAATGAAAGAGGCGGTCAATCTTAAGTCTAAATCGGGAATTCACAGACTAATAACTAGTCTAGAACAAAGAGGTTTTATAAAAAGACTTAAACATAAAGCAAGAGCTATGCAAATTATTGAAAAAGAGCCAAAAATTAATGATTTTAATCTAGAAAGTGTAAGTATTCCTTTAATTGGTTCCATTGCAGCAGGAGAGGCAATAGAGGCAATAGAAAATTCAAACGAATTTATTTCTATTCCAAATTCAATGACTTCTCCAAATGCTAAATATTTTGGACTTAAAGTTAAAGGATTGTCTATGATAGATGAAGGTATATTTGATGGTGATATAGCAGTGATTCGTAAAACAAGTAATGTCGATAATGGAAAAATTGCTGCAGTCTTAACTCAAGATAATGAAGTAACTTTAAAAACTATCAAGTTTGATAAAGATAAAGTTATCTTAATACCAGCCAATCAATCATATCAAACAAAAGAGTATAAAGCTGGTGAAATACAAGTACAAGGTACTTTATCTGGAATTATAAGAAAATATATTTAATAGTTATCTTTAGATAAGATGACTAAGTATATTACAAGATTTGCGCCTTCTCCAACTGGTAATCTACACATTGGAAGTGCTAGAACAGCACTTTTAAATTTTATTATTACTAAACAAACTCCCTCATCTAAGTTCTTTTTAAGAATAGAAGATACAGATAAAATAAGATCTAAGAAAGAGTTTACAAAAAATATTATAGATGGATTGACTTGGTTGGGAATAAAATGGGAGCAAAATGTCCAAATACAATCAGAGAGAATTTCAAGACATCAAGAGGTTGTTAAAAATTTATTAGAAAAAAATTATGCATATAAATGTAATTGTTCAGAAGAAAAACTTATTAAAAAAAGAGAAATAATAAAAAAAAATAGTAATATTTCTAAAAAAATTTGTGGTGATTGTAAGAATAACAAGGATGTTCAAAATTTATCAAACGGTTTTGTGATTAGATTAAAAATACCGGATACTGGAGAACTAATTATTAATGATAGAATACAGGGCGATATAAAAGTAAATAATAAAGAATTGGATGATTTTATTTTGTTAAGAAAAGATCATACTCCGACATACATGTTATCAGTAGTTGTTGATGATAATGATTTAGGAGTCAATTTTATAATTAGAGGTGATGATCATTTGAATAATACTTTCAGACAGCATTACATTTATAAGTTTTTGAATTGGAAAACTCCTGAATATGCTCATATTCCCCTGATACATGGAGAAGATGGAGCAAAATTATCTAAACGACATGGTGCGGTTGATGTATTAGAATTTAAAAGAAAAGGATATTTAAGGGAATCTGTAATTAATAATCTAATATTACTTGGTTGGTCACCTAAAAACAAAAATGAAATAATTAGTTTTAAAGAAATAATTGATTTGTTTGACATTAATAAACTATCAAAATCATCAAGTATTTTTAGTTATACTAAACTTAATTTTTTTAATAACCATTATTTACGAACGAATGATGATCTCAGTGATTTTAAAGAGTATTGTTTAAGGCATGATAAACTAAAAATTTTTTTACAAAAAAATGAGAATAAAATGAAAAAAATATTTCAAATTTATAAAAAAGATCTAAATAATTTTAGTGAAATATCTAATATTGCTGATGTATATTTTGATGAAAATTATAAATTTAAATCAGATGAAAAATTTGGTAAAGATTTTGATATTATTTACAATATATTTATGGATAAAATCTTAAATATTGATAATTGGTGTAGAGACAATATTCAAAAAAATATTGATGATTTCTTAAAATCTAATAATTTAAAATTTCCAATTTTAGGCAAACCTATTAGATTTTTATTAATTAATTCATATAACGGACCTGCGATCTCAGATATTTTCGATATTTTAGGTAAAAAAGACTCAATAGATAGACTAAATCAATATATAGAGAAAAATTAATTATGGCTGATTACGAAGATAATAAAACTGAAAACAATCAATTTACCTTGTTTAATAATGAAACAGGTAAATCATATCAAATACCAGTTATTGAGAGTAAAGAAGGTCCAAATGTACTTGATATAAGAAAGCTATATCAGGAAACTGGACTTTTTACTTTTGATCCTGGATTTACATCTACAGCTTCCTGTGAGTCAGGTATTACATATATTGATGGAAATAAGGGAATACTTCGACACAGAGGTTATGACATTCATGATCTAGCATCTAAAAGCGATTTTTTAGAAGTCTGTTACTTATTATTACATGGAGAACTTCCCTCTTCTGAAGATAAGCAAAAATTTAAGGACGTAATAACAAACCATACCATGCTTCATGAGCAATTAGTTTATCTTTATAGAGGATTTAGAAGAGATGCGCACCCAATGGCAATTATGGTTGGAGTTGTTGGCGCTTTATCTGCATTTTATCATGACAGTACAGATTTTTCAGATATCAATCAAAGAATGATCGCTTGTCATAGATTGATCGCAAAAATTCCTACAATTGGAGCAATGGCATATAAATATTCAGTAGGACAGCCATTTGTTTATCCGAGAAATGATCTTTCATATGCAGAAAATTTTTTATATATGACATTCTCTGTTCCCAGTGTAGATTTTAAAATTAGCCCAAAAATTGTAAAGGCAATGGATAGATTTTTTATGCTTCATGCAGATCACGAACAAAATGCATCTACATCAACAGTGCGATTAGCGGGTTCTTCTGGTGCAAATCCTTTTGCTTGTATTGCAGCTGGTATAGCATCTCTTTGGGGGCCTGCACATGGAGGAGCTAATGAAGCAGTAATTAAAATGTTAGAAGAAATAGGAGATGTTTCAAACATTCAAACGTTTATTAACAAAGCTAAAGATAAAAATGACCCTTTTAGATTAATGGGATTTGGACATAGAGTTTATAAAAATTATGATCCTAGAGCTACAGTTATGAAAGAAAGTGCTCATGAAGTCTTAAAAGAATTAAAAAAAGAAGATGATCCACTTTTAAAAATTGCAATAGAACTTGAAAAAATTGCACTAAAAGATGAATATTTTATCCAAAAGAAATTATTTCCTAATGTTGATTTTTATTCAGGAATAATTTTAAAGGCTCTTGGATTTCCAACAAGTATGTTTACTGTTTTATTTGCTATAGGAAGAACTGTTGGGTGGATTTCTCAGTGGAAAGAAATGATAGAAGATCCTATAAATAAAATTGGGAGACCACGTCAATTATACACTGGGTATAAATCAAGAGAATATCAAATAGAGGACTCAAGAGAGAAAAAATCAATTTTTAATTGGCTATGGAAAAAATAATTAAATTATAGATAATATTCTTTTTGCACTAATGTCATAAGGACTTTCATCTTTTTCAATATTTGGAATATATCTATTTACTTCTTCTATTTGATTAATTCGTACATCTTCATTGTTTAGTAAATTCTCAAATTCTTTAATTAATTTTTTATTTGTTAAATTTGAATTAATTATTTCTGGAATAATAGATTTTTTACTAATAATATTTATTAAACATGCATTTTTTACTTTTACAAATAATTTAATTATAATCTCAGTAAAAAAATTAAGTTTGTAAATTACAATCTGAGGTATATTTCTTTTAGCAATTTCTAAACTAGCTGTCCCAGAACATGTAATACTTATGAAGACATCATCATAATATTTAGAAAAATTATCAATATCTGATGAAATGAAAGTTTTTGTCTTCCAATTACTTGTTTTAATTTTAATATTATTAATAAGATGTGGAAGTGTGGGAATAAAAATATGCCATTCTAAATGATTTTTTTGAATATATTTTTCCAAATTATCAAAATAGTTAAATAGTTTGTTAACTTCATTTTCTCTGCTACCCATTAAAAAAGAAATAAACTTATAGTTATTTTTTTTTAATCTTTTTTTAATATGAAATATCGGATGACCAATGAAAGTAGTCATAAAATTTGGAAATTGAAAATAATTTCTTTCAAATTCAAATAGAAGAAAAATTTCATTAAAATAATTTGAAAATTTTTTTGCTCTTTTTTTTCTCCAAGCCCAAACTGTTGGAGCTACAATTTGAATAATTTTATTTGGATAGTTAGATTTTCTTAGTAATTTAGCAAGATTATAATTAAAATCTGGAGAATCAATACATATAACTAGATCATATTTATTTTTAATTATTTCGTTTTTTAATATTTTTAACATTTTAATAAATTTTCTTATAGACAAAAATATTTCAAACAAACCAATAGATTTAAAATCTGAAATATCGTAATATTTTTTTCTAAAATATTTCTCAGAGCGAACACCACAAATACCATCGACATTGATATTTTGCAAATCTAGTCTTTTCAATATATTAAAACATATATTTTCACCTGATTGCTCAGTACAGCAAATAAATATATTTTTTTTTGTCAAAATAGATCCACACTTGAAATAAAAATTTTATTTTTATTAGCATAATTAATAATTTCTTCTTTATCTATTATAAGGCATTTATTTTTTTCTAAAAAAATACCTTCGTATCCAAACTTATTAATTTTTTTAACTGTTTCTAAACCAATTAGTGGTATGTCAATTAAATTACTTTGATTTTTTTTTGTAAATTTTAAAAGAATCCCTTTGTCACCTTTTCTTTTATATTTACTACATCTTTCTATTAGTACATCTGTTCCCTCAATTGCCTCTAGACCCAAAACCATTTCATTTTGAATAATAATTGATTGACCTACATCTATTTTTTTAAATTCATTATATATTGATTTTGCTTTATTTAGATTTTTTAACGCATATCTTGAAGGTTTTACATTTGATAAATTATTCTCAATTGAAAATAATTCAGGGCAATATTTTGTCCAATTTAAAAATGAAAAGCCCTTTTCTTCAAAATATTTTTTTATCGATATTAGTAAGTTATTATCACCTTTTTTTTCTAATAATAATTTTTTTGCTAGCTTTATAGTTTCAATATCAAATCCAAAATCCTTAATACTGGGTCTCTTAATATTTCCAGCAAAAATTATATTTTCTATATTATTTAGTTTTAATAAATTAACTATTTTTTTTATAGATACAATATCTATGTTTATATATTTTTTATTTTTATATTTTTTTTTGTTTTTAATAGTGTTTAAAAGAAAAAAAGTAACATCAAAATTTTTTTTTTCAAGTGATTGTCCAATATATATAGGTAGATTTCCATCACCAGATATTAAACCTATTTTATTCATTTTCTAGAATACAAATTCCTCTTTTTGGATTTTTTCTAATGAATTCTATAATTTCATTTATTTCAATAATATTATGTCTTAAATTTAAATTTTTAATATTATTAATTATAGTGTCTTTATTATTAAAAATTAATTTAATTGTGTCATTAATTTTTTTTATAGAAGTATTTTCTAAACCTTTTCTTTTTAAGCCAATTATATTAATGCCTTTTAAATTTTCTCTTATACCAGTGTAAAGTCCATATGGTATAATATCTTTTTCTACACCACTCATACCACCTATCATCGCGTATCTACCAATTCTGACAAATTGATGTACAGCAGAATTACCACCTAGTATCGCATTATTTTGAATCTGAACATGCCCTGCTAAAGTTGCATTATTAGCTAAAATAACATTTGATTCAATTTTACAATCATGAGCAATATGAGAACCAACCATAAATAAACAATTATCTTTAATAATTGTATTTAATCCACCTCCATTTGTTCCTGGGTTTACAGTAACATTTTCTCTAAATGTATTATTATTTCCAATTTTTAAAAAAGAAGTTTCATTATTAAATTTCAAGTCTTGTGGACGTGAACCAATACTACAAAAAGGGAAAAAAACATTATTATCTTCAATCACTGTATTCCCTGTAATAGATACATGTGATATTAGATTATTATTTTTTCCAATATCTACATTATCTCCGACAAGGCAATAAGGTCCAACATATGAAGAACTGTCAATTTTAGCTGATTTTGAAATAGTGGAAGAAGGATGTATCACATTATTTTATTAAAATATTATTATGAAATTTTATACAATTTTATTATTACAAATTATTACTATAAGTAATCATAGCTGAAAATTCAGCTTCACTAACTTTTGCATCATCAACTTTGGCAATTCCAAAGAATTTGTAAACGTCTTTTACTTTATTAACAAAGTTAACGTCAAAGCTTACATTATCATTTGGAAAAATAGGTTTTCTAAACTTCGCTTTATTTACGCTCATAAATAAAACAGACTTATCCTTAAATTCTTTTAATTTATACGATACAACAATACCGGCTGTTTGAGCCATTGCTTCAACAATAATTACACCTGGCACAATAGGTTTGTCAGGAAAATGACCTTTAAAAAAATATTCATCATCTTTAAATACTTTATATGAAACTCCAGACTCTCCTGGAATTATAATTTTACATTCATCTACAAACAAGAATGGCTCTCTATGAGGAATTAAATCTTTTATATTTTCTTTATTTAAAATCATTTTTTTCTTTCTATATTTATCATATCTCTTTTCCATAAATTAATATCTTTAGCAGGAAATCCAGCAACAATTTTTTTACTTTCAATATTTTTTGTGACACCACTTTTGCCTGCTATCGTTACATAATCACCAATATTTAAATGACCCGCAATTCCAGCTTGACCACCAATTTTAACATAATTTCCAATCTCTGTACTTCCTGCAATTCCCACCTGTGCAGCAATTATTGCATGTTTTCCAATTTTAACATTATGAGCTATTTGAACTAAATTATCTATTTGTGAATATTCTCCAATTGAAGTTGAGTCAAATACAGCTCTATCAACTGTTGTGTTTGATCCAATTGTTGTAAATTTACCAATTAAAACATTTCCACTATGATATATTTTTTGCTTACTTTTTTCTTCAAAACCAAATCCAGATCCACCTATTCTTGCTCCAGATTGGATTTCACAATTTTCCATAATTATACAATCAGAAATTGTTACATTATCGTGAATTATGCAATTTTTATTTATACAAACATTATTTCCTATTTTTGTATTAGAGCCAACTATTACATTATCCATAATTTCTGTATCGCTACCGATAAATGTGTATGGATCTAATTGAACATTTTTATGTATTTTAGCATTATTATTTATAGTTGAATATTTTGATATTACACCATTAGATTTATTATCAATATTTGAAAACAATTTGGTTAATAATGCGAAAACATAATATGGATCATCAACTACTATTGATGAACAATTATCTGGTAAATATTTTTCAAATTCTTTTTTAATTAGACAAGCTTTAGAATTTGTTTGTTTTAAATTATTAAGATACTTGATATTAGAAAAAAATGAAAGATCATTAGATTTAGCATTGGATACTGAATTTATATTTAAAAAATAATCATCTTTGTTTAATGATGTTTCAACACTAACAGACTGATTTTTTAAATAATCTAAAATTTCTGTATATTTAATTTTTTTCAAAATTCTCTACCCTAAATTCGAATTTAATATTATTGAGATCTTTTTCAACAATATTTGTTATATTTATTGAATTTGACGCTATTAAATAATTTGATGAATCAAGAATAAGGTCAATTTTATTAACTTTTGCGTATATTTCAATGATAGCGATAATTTCTTTGATAATTATTTTTCTAACATTAGATATCTGATTTTGATAGAAAATATTAAAGTTATCTACTTGTATTTGAAAATTATTTAAGTTGTTATTATATTCATTTATAAGTTTATTAATTTCTATTTCATCAAGTATAATTTTAGAAGTTTCAATTTCCTTATACAAATCATCTAATTTTTTTTCTTTTATAGAAAATTTATTTAAATGAATTTTTTGACTATCTTCAATATTTTTAATAAAATCAATATAGTAAACATTATTATTAATTAATGAATCAATATTAACAACAGAAATAGTTTTTGAATTTAATGGAAAAGAAAATAAATAAAAAAAAATTAAAATAACTTTTATTAATTTAATCAATCTATATTTCCTACTGAAAATAAAAACATTCTATTAATATCATATGTTTCATCAGATATTGGGAAACCCCAAGAAAATCCTATAGGGCCAATTGGTGAATAATATTTAATTCCAAACCCAACTGATGATCTTAAACTACTATCACTATTCGTAGGTTCAGTTTTATTATCCCAAACTAATCCATAATCATTAAATAAATTTAAAAACAGTGGAAAATCATTGCTATCTGTGATTTGTCTTGAATAATCAAATTTAGTTACAAAAAGATTTCGTCCTCCAACATATGATGTTCTAGAATTTCTAGGTCCTGCACCATAAGTATCAAAACCTCTTAACCACCTTCCACCTAGTGAAAATTTATCATCTGTTAAAACATCATTATTTGCTAATGAAATAATATTTCCTATTCTTGTCTGGTTCGATAAAATATTTTTATTTAATTTTTTATAATTTTTAATAGTAAATATATTTTTAATATATCCATTAGATGAACTTGTAGGCGTTTCAACAATATTAGAATAATTTATAGATCTACCATTTTGAGGCATATAAACTGAATTAAGTGTGTTATAAAATAAGTTGTTAATTAATAGAAAACTTACATTTTCACCTTGAGAGCTTCCAATTGTTGAGGACACAGTCGATGAATTTGTTACTGTATAATCTTTAATCAAATAATCTAAATCAACAAAATGTCTTGTGTTTTGATTTAAATTGTAACTAAGTCCTATTCCTAGTGAAAACGTATTTAGCTTATATGAACTTGCTTTTGAAAAATCCTGCTCAATATAGTTAGCATTATAATTGATATCCACATCATTTTCATACAAAAGTCTATCGGTGGTTTCTAAGGTAAATTGATTTCTATCTGTAGATGTATTTATTATTGTCTTAACTGATCTTCCCGTACCATAAAAGTTTCTCTCACTCAGTCCTGCTACAACTGCAAAACCATCTATTGTGCCTACAGAAACACCCGCATTAACAGTTCCTGTTTGTTTTTCTTCAACTGTAATATCTATGTCTACAAGGTTATCTTCCAATTCTTTTTCTAAAATTGAAACAGATTTAAATAGATTCAGTGACTTAAGTTTTTTTTCAATTGCTTTGACTTCAGTGTTATGTATTGCATCACCCTCAATAAGAGATAATTCTCTTCTTATAACATAATCATAAGTTCTAGAATTACCATATATATTAATGTTATTTGCATATTTTGGTTCTATTGAGTTTATTTGAAATAAAACATCAACTTTATTTTTATTTAATTTTTCCAAAGATTTAATTTCAAAAAAATCAATACTATTTGAAATAATTAAATCAGAAATTATTTTTTGTAAATTTTCAATATTTTTAAAAGAGTATATTTTATTCTTATTTATAAATGAGATAATTTGTTTGTTTATATCTTCTTTTAATTTTGAATTAATAATATTTTCATTATCTAATATATCAATTGATGAAAAATAATACTTTTCACCCTCAAATATATTAAAATAAATATTTACTTGATTGGTAGATAAATATTCAATTTTATAATTTACATTTATATTTCTATATCCTTTATTTCTATAAATTTTGCTAATTTCAAAAATATCATTTTCGATAATAAATTTTTTATAATTATTATTAGCAAATATATTTCTTAATGTTTTTGTTTTAGACTTTATTGAATTTTTTAAAACACGACTATCTATATTCTCATTACCTGTGAAATATATTTTATTTATTTTTGTAATTTTACCCTCAATAAAATTAAAGGTTAAATCAGCAGTATTAATAGATGAATCTATATTTTCTTCATATGTTATTTGGATATTATTGTAACCAAATGATTCGTAAATTTTTTTAGTTTCTGATATAAATTGATTAATTGTGTAAGGATTCAAATTTGTTAAATTCATATCATTAGATAATTTATCTAAATCTTCATTTTTTAATCTCTCATTATTATTATAATTAATTTTTCTTATACTTGGATATTCTTTAACTGTTACTACATATTTTTTATCTACTATTTCAACAAGTACATCTTCAAATAATTGAGATTTATCCAGTGTTTTTATTAAATAGTTTGAATATTCATCAGATAAATCGGAAGGCATCTTTTTAATTAAAGATATTATTACTGACTCATCGGTGTAGTTATTTCCATTTATTTTTATAGGAAATTGATCTGCAATTAATGGATTAGATAAAAGTACGGATAATAATAAATTAAAAATAATTAAATTTAGAACGTATTTTCTTTTCAAGATCTTCATGGTAAGTAATAATGTCTTTAATGGTGTTTAGCCTAGAATTCAAATTCAAAGATCCTACTTTTTGAATTATTCTGTAAATATCTGTATATTTTATATAATTTTTTTTGAATAAATTCACAGCTAATTCGTTACCAACATTAAATTTGATTAAATTATGAGCATTATTTTTATTTAAACCTAAAAAATATTTGTAAATAGGAAAATACTCAAAATTAACTGATCTAAAATTATAATTCTCATATTTTTTAATGTAAAATGATTTTTCATATTTTAATGATTTATTTTTGCTTAACATTAAGAAGTTTTTAATAGGGATAGACATATTATTATTAAACATTATCATGCTTGATACATAATTTTTATATTCAACAATTGAATGCACTATAGCTTCAGGATGAATTAAAATTTTAATATTTTCAAATGGTATATTAAATAAATAATGAGTTTCAATTACCTCTAAGCATTTGTTAACTAGTGTAGCTGAGTCTATGCTATTTTTATAACCCATCTTCCATTTTGGGTGTTTAATAGCTTTTTGAAATTTAATATTTTCTAAATTTTTGAATTTAGTATTAAGAAAGGGGCCACCTGATGCTGTCAAAATTATATTTCTGATATTATTATTAGTTTTATTTATTGACTTAATTTGATTAAAAATTGAAAAATGTTCAGAGTCAATTGGAAAGATATTTGTTTTTTGAAAG
>MDTG01284781.1_pt1 | contig 11169 bp, 4 predicted proteins | sample 811421 | NCBI WGS metagenome assembly MDTG01 (sample SAMN05326645, study PRJNA326480) | marine metagenome | isolation source: seawater | place: Pacific Ocean: South East | collected 2011
GTAGTAGCAGTAGCCCCAAGCTCCGCCGTAGCTTGCACTAGTGCTGTAAGACCATCCGACCATGTTGCCGTCGCCCGGTCCGATGGACATTCTGTAGGCATAGGTGTCCGAATACGAGTAACTGCCCGGTGAGGAGTGGTTCCACTCTAGCTCGTACAAGACCCCGTAGCCCATTGGGGGATCGACTAGGTACATGTCGTAGTTGGCGTCAGCCGAGGCGGAGTATGATGTAGCCTCACTAGACCCGTAGTAGACGTTGGTCTCATTGGCCCCCGTCCAGTCGAAGTCCGCTGTCAGGTTGATAGCGGTCGTTTTGTCCCTGCCCGCATCGGTGCCACGACAAGCGTCATGGCCCTGACATGGGCTTGGAGGAGCTTCCTCCTTCAATGCGGTATCTTCGAGCTCAAGTCTCTCTGGTTCGGCATCGAACATCGGCAGTTGTACCGAGACAATCATTAGCAGTGCTAGGGCAATAGAACGGGCAGTCTTGCTTCGCATGGGCGTCACTGTCGTGAATGAGACGATGTAAATGATATAATGATGCCGCAAGATGCTCTTACACCCCTATAGGGGTGCAATGTATTGATTTCTATCGATAACGGGCTAAACCTCTGTATTTTCATTGGGAAATGAAAAAATTATCTGGATATGTGGGTGTTTGGTTTCTCCCCGGAAGTACGGAGTAATCCAAATCTACAATCTGCGCCAGCTCTCATCGGGCTGCTGCTCCCACGTTCCGCACTCCTCGCCGACGTAAGTCATGGGCTCTGTCATCACGTAGTCTCCGCCATCTGGAAGCTCCTCCCACGTGGCTGCGACCATCTGGGGCGGCTCGGGGGTGGCGTCCTCGAATCCGGGAGGTGGAGGAGGGGGGGACTTTGCAGGGGGGGACGAGGGAGGGGCCTCTGGCATCGGAGGCAGCTCTGGCTCCGATGGCTCCTCGACAGCCGGGGCTAGGTCCGGTGGCCTCTCGGGCGGATCGGGGATCGATGGCTCCTCGACAGCCGGGGCTAGGTCCGGTGGCCTCTCGGGCGGATCGGGGATGGTAGGGGCATCGAACGCCGCATCCTGGCCCTCGTACCTGTCATAGGAGTCGTCCTTCCAAACTTCGTCCTTGTTCCTCTGTGCGAGGACCATAGCTACTGCACCCCCCACTGCGGCCAGGACCACGATCAATCCTAGTGCCGTGAGGCCGGGGTTGAGTTTCATCTTGTCACCCAGGGTTAGCGGGTGGGCGTTGTCTCCGAGGCCGTCCTTGTTCCTGTCTTCCCACTCATTGGGATCCAGAGGGAAGGCGTCGGACTCGTCTACGACCCCGTCTCCGTCGTTGTCCGGGTCTATGACGTCGCAGGCGCCGTTGGAGTCGGTGTCCACGGGGACGGATGAGGCAGATAGGGGTTCAGTGAGGCATATTACCTCGCTGGAATCTGTCCATGTATCCCCATCATCGTCGTTGTCCGCGTTGTTGCCTACGCCGTCACCGTCAGTGTCCATAGACTCTGATGTGTCGAGGGGGAAGGCGTCGTCTGCATCCGGCACCAGGTCATTGTCGTCGTCTGGGTCCAGTGGGTCGCAGGCGTTGTCAGCGTCGGTGTCTACTGGGATTGAGTTGGCATCCATGGGGTCCGTTCCGCAGTTTGGCTCGATGGTGTCCGACCACCCGTCTCCGTCATCGTCGTCATCTGCGTTATCGCCTATTGAGTCGAAGTCGGTATCGACCCATTCGGTTACATCGAATTGGAACATGTCATCGGAATCGGGAACGCCGTCGTTGTCGTCGTCCTCGTCCATGACATCGCATGTTTGGTCCGAGTCGAAATCATCGGGTTGACTGAACTGGGAGTACTGGTCGCTTCCGCAAGTCTGCTCATCGGAATCGGACCAGCCGTCGTTGTCGTCGTCCTCATCGGAGTTGTCCCCTACGCCGTCGTTGTCGTTGTCCACCCACTCAGTGTTGTCTAGGGGGAACGCGTCTGAGGAGTCTATCCATCCATCTCCGTCATCGTCTTCGTCGGTATTGTCACCGATGGAGTCGCCGTCGGTATCGACCCATTCACTGGGGTCGAGGGGGAACTGGTCCTGTGAGTCGGGGAAGCCGTCGTTGTCGTCATCGCCGTCGACGGCATCGCACGAACCGTCCAGGTCGGTGTCAGTGGGGACGGAGGCGGAGATGAGTGGATCTGACCCGCACGTGACCTCGGTCGCGTCAGCAAAGCCATCGCCGTCGTCATCCTCGTCGGAGTTGTCGCCAACGCCATCCGAATCGGTATCCAACCACTCCGAGGGATCCAGCGGGAAGGCGTCTTCCGTGTCGAGATAGCCATCCGCGTCGTCATCGTCGTCGAGGACGTCGCATGTTCCGTCCGAGTCTATGTCAGACGGTACACTGGAAGCGTAGAGTGGATCGGAGTTGCACTGGTACTCCATGCTATCAGACCAACCGTCTCCGTCATCATCTTCGTCGGCGTTGTCGCCAACTCCGTCGGAGTCAGTGTCGATCCACTCGTTGGGATCGAGTGGGAAGGTGTCGTTGTAGTCCTCGTATCCGTCAGCATCGTCATCGGCGTCCATGCCGTCGCAAATGCCGTCAGCGTCCGTGTCCACAGGGACGTCGTTGTAGTCATTCGGGTCCGTTCCGCAGTTGACCTCTACTGAGTCCCACCAGCCATCTCCGTCGGCATCTAGGGAGAACATGTTGACTGTGAAGTTGTAGAATCCCTCGCCCGTGTAGGCGACGACCCTCAGGAGGATGCTCTCGCCCTGGACCACCGAGCCGTTGGATGTCACGTCCTCGTTGCCATTGAGATTGGTGGAGTAGTCGATCGTCGAGAGGTTCGACTCGTAACCGATGATAATGTAAGCGACCAAGTCAGACGGGTTCGAGCTGAGGTTGATCGCGATTCCGTGGTCGTTAGGTACTGAGAAGACGTAGAAGTCGTCAGAGTCCCCGTTCACGGACATCCACCCAGTGAAGTCATTGACGCCTGGGCTCGTCTGTATTGCTGTGGAGTTGTAGACGTCGTTCCCTGCGTCCCCGCCGCTTCCAGAGTCGTTCTGGTTGTTGATTGGCGAGGTGGACATATTGCTGAAGTCCAGGCGGAGGGAATAGTCGGAGGAGTATGCCGAGCCGCCGAAGGACAGGTATGCGTTAACCCTCAGGAACACGGTGGTCCCGCCATGTCCGGCTGAGGAGACGTTCTCGGGCTTGGCGTAGTAGCTGTACGTGATTATCGATCCCGAGCTGTCGTACATCAGGAGATCTAGGTCGGGCGATGTAGACGTGCCATTCCAATCCAGTGAGGCGTTTATGCCATAGTTTGTGGGTATAGAAATAGAGTAGTAGTCATCGGCGTCGTTGGATGAGTGGACGTTGCCCCAGAAAGTGACGTTAGTGGCGTTGATCTGCATTGCGTTGGCAGTCGAGCCGCCTGCATCCGTGCCCGTTCCTGCGTCATGTCCTGACCCGGTGGAGTTGTTTCCTCCTCCTCCGCCGCCCCCGGTGCTGGTGTTTGAAATCCAGACCTGCATGGTGTACTGGCCGGAGCCGGAGAACTGCTCGACTCGTACGTATACCGTGGTGCCCCCTACACTGGTGCCGTTAGATGTCACCTCGTCATAACCAGTTGTGAAGCTTGTATCCAGCTGAGTCCCGGATGAGCTGTATAGCCAGAGGTCGTAATCAGCGCCCGAGGGGGAGGTGAGGCCCACGGTGATGGCGGTCGAGTTGCTCATGTTGAAGCCGTAGTAGTCGTTAGTGTCCGATGAAGAAAGGTTCCCATAGTACGTCGAACTGTTGCTAGGAAGCCATGCAGCCGTGGAAGTTGATCCGCCTGCGTCGCCACCGGTGTTTGCATCGTTGGCGAGGGCGAATCCTGCGAACATCGAGACTATCATCATTGCAGCCAGAGCGGTGGCTGATGTACGGTTGGGCATGGGCACCCGTGGGGTCCGACACCCTTGAAGGTTGGCCGGGGCCAGAAAAGACGGGTTTAGCCCCATAGGGCTAGTATTCGTAGAAACCGCTGCCTGATTTACGGCCGAGGCGCCCCGATTCGACCATTTCGACGAGGAGTGGTGCTGGAGCGTACTTCTGATCCCCTAGGCCGTCATGCAGGACCCCCATGATGTGGAGAACGGTGTCGAGCCCTATGAGATCGGCCAGAGCCAGCGGGCCGATGGGGTGGTTCATCCCCAATTTCATTATCCCGTCAATCGCTTCGGGCTTAGCGACCCCCTCCTGGAGGGTCAGTATTGCTTCGTTGATCATAGGGCAGAGGATCCTGTTGCTGACGAAGCCTGGCGAATCATTGCACTCGAGTGGGGTCTTGCCCATCCTCTCCGATGCTTCCAGAACTGCGGCAGTAACTTCGGGGTCTGTCTCACTCCCGTTGATGATCTCGATGAGTTTCATTATGGGCACGGGGTTCATGAAATGCATTCCAATAACCCTGTCTGGCCTGCTTGTGTGACTGGCTATCTCGTTTATCGAGATACTCGATGTGTTGCTGGCCAGTATGGCGTTCTGCTTGCAGATGGAGTCGAGCTCCGAGAAGGTTGAGAACTTTAGATCGGGGATTTCGGGTATGGCTTCGACTACCAAGTCGGCATCGGATGCCGAGGCCCTGTCTGTGGATGAAGAAATCAAGGACATTGCCCTCGAGGACTCTTCCTCGGTCATCCTTCCCTTGGAGACGAGTTTGCCAAGTGATGAGGATATGGTCCCCATGCCCCTGTCTACGAACTCCTGGCTGACGTCTATCATGACTACTTCATAGCCAGCGCATGCAGAGACCTGAGCTATTCCCGCACCCATCTGGCCAGCGCCCAGAACTGCTATCTTCGTTATCTCCATGCACGTGGCGGGGGCTAGATGGAAATTAGCATTGCCCAGTGAGAGTATTATTCTTCTTCCATTTGGGCTATCTGGTGATCCGCTGCTGCCTCTATCTCAGCCATTATCTCATCGAGGTCAGGGCCGTGTTTGAGCATCCTCCTGCTACGTGACCTCCTCCTGGCCAGAGTCACGGATGGAATCAGCACAGCAGCTAGCAATCCGACGAATCCAAGGGAGAACCACCACATCATTGGCCCTCCCGCCCGGGCGTCCCCTATCGCCCAGTCCGACCAGACTTGATTCAGTACGGTTATCGACATCCTCATCTCATTGTTCGCACTGTCCGTGGAAAGAGCGGAGATTTGGTGCTCTCCGGCTGAGTTCAGGACCTCTATCATTACGTTGAACTCCTCGGATACGGGGCAAACGAACTGATGGCTATCGACATCACTCCATATCATGACATTAGAGCCCCTCTCGCACGTGCCAGAAACCACTCTTTCCGTCTCTAGGTTTGATGTCCTGTTGGTTACCTCCAACATAGTGAGATCAGGGGCCGTTGTGTCCCTGACTACGGACAATGAGTACGAGTCGACCTCATGGAGTGACTCGATACTGACCTTGAACTGGTTATCGCCCTCGATAAGTTCGAAATCGATAGTGACGACATCCATTCCTGGGGCGATTAGGTTCATCTCGCTGGAGCCAGCGAGGTTCCACCATATCTCCTGATCTGGGCCCCTCTGAATCGTTGCCTGGACGGAGTCTGATGAAACCAGTCCGCCATTCCAGTTCGCTATCACTACCGAGTCGTAAATTGAGTCGTCTAGCGTCATATCCCTGCAATCGACGAACCTATTGTCGTTATCATGTGGCTCGGTTCCGTCAACAGCGATGATGCATACCTCGTGGATACCAGTCCTGTGCAAATCGAAAATCGCCCCCCCAGTAGTAGAGTTCCTCTCGCTAATCAGCAGTCCGTCAATCGTGAAGGTGAGGTGGACATATTCACTTGAGGACCAAGAGAGGCCCTGCCTGTGATCGAAGAAGGATGTATTACTGTCGGATGGGCTCAGAGTCCATTCCACAACTGGGACGGTGTTGTCGATAGACATTGGCCAGCTTTCTAGAGCGGTGTTGTTTGCCCAGTCATAGAGCTCCAAGATGATCGTGTAGCTGCCATCCGGCAGGCCTTCGGTACTGAATGAGTATGATGTCGGGGAGTAGTCCTGTGAGCCTCCCTGACTAGGTGGATCTGGATGTCCCGTTGATGGGTTGTATACGTCGGGTATCATCTGAACCTCGCCGCAGTCTTGGGCACTGTGTTCCGAGACATCCGATAGGACTGTCATGCACCAAGATCTGACATCGGATGGAACGGACATCGTGAGGGTTCCATGAGTCAGATTTACCGGCGTGGTAATTTCAGAGGGGGAATACACGCGTCCGTCTTGATCGACCAGCGAGTGTAAGGATGGGTTAGATGGTAATTCCGGATCGAAAATTACCTCGTAATATCTCGACACGGCATTGCCGGCTGCATCGCTGACGGTGATGTCGAAGATGCTTGAACCACCTATGTAGTAGTACGGGTTGCCTGTTGAGGGATCGTAGCCAACCTCGGCCTGTGAAAGTTGGAAGGACACCTCTGCATTGCCCGACTCGTCTATCACTATCGGCCCTCCTGAGTGATACGCTGAGGCCCCTGGCTCAGTCTGGATCTGATAAGTCAGAATCTCATTGCTTGTTATCCATGGGATGTGGCTGACTGCGAGATTTGGTGCAGTTTCGTCGAAGGCCACAGATAGGAATGCTTCATCGGAAAATCCAGATATGTCCGTAAGATTGACTGCATAATCGTGCCATTGCTCGATCTCGGGCAGAGTCGAATTAATCCAAACCTCCCTGAATGTGACATTCTCGGGGATGGCGAAGTGATTGCCACTGTTCCATAGCATTGTAAGATTGTGGTGAGCGCCTGTAGTCTCTATTGCTTCGACGAGATCGGCGGGGGGGATGGATGTGTCGTTATTCACTCCGTACCAATTTAGATCGTCAAGCCTGAACCCAATGCCGGTGTCCAAGGCGTGGATCTCTATTGGGACTGTCTCATTTGTCTGGGTCATGTTGAGGGGGACTGAAAATGACACCTCTGGCTCCAATTCGACTAATTCGTAGGCATACGGGAGTCTTAGGCTGATTCCCCCCTCGAGTTCGATATCTATGAATCCAGACCAAGTGCCTGCTGATTCTGGCCTGTCGAATTCCAGATTCACCTGAATGGCCGAGTGGGGGATCTCGCCTGCGAGGGTCTCAGAGCCAGTCGGCCAAATGGAGGCTATCTCAGAGTCGCTCAGGCCCATCTGATCAGTTATCCTTAGATCGTCACCTCCAACCACGTCGACATCAATCCAGAACTGGACGGTGCCGCTGGGAACGGAGTATCCGTGAACTGCTACAGCGTATTGCCCGTCTTCCGGATTTATGATATCGATGGATTCAGACGAGGATGCAGACCACGAGCGGCTCACCTCTTCGCCCGAAGAGAACTCCCCGTCTTCATTGGAGTCTCTGAACAGGAATAGGTCAAGATCGGCATCTCCATGCGCATTCATCTCTATGGATATCTCGGAGGCGTTCTGGACTGTGAGGTTGTGCCACCATGAAGCGGTCATTTTGTTCGAAGAAACATCCTGTGAGGCCGTCTCATTCTCCATGTATATTGGCTGAGACCATCCGTATGCGGAGATATTTGATACAGGTAGTGGGATCGTTGAGACTACATGAACGGCGTCGACACCGCTGCCCTCTGACCAATCGGTCACTACCCTCTCGAAGCCTGACTCCTCAGCAGCAATGTATCCAACGGAGATGTTTAGGGCGTTATCGTTTGAATTCACACCATGAAGTGCTGTATGGAGCGCCATCTGGTGCACTCCGGGGGAAACAGGTACGGCGAAAACTTCACGTGATGTTCCTGTGAATGTCCCCCAGTTGTGAGACCCCGATGAGACGTGGTTATTTGTGGATCTCTCGTCTATGAAGAAGGTGGAGTTGCCATAGGGGCCCGAATCTTCCTCCGCATATCCATGTGCCATCTCGGACATCCAAAGTACGTCTACGTCTGTATACTGATTGTCTTCCCAGTCGACATCCAATACTGCAGTCCCCCCCGTATCCCACTCCGGAGGCCATTCGACCGAGAGGAACCTCCAATCGCCGCTCTCAGATCTCCAGTTCCATCGCGTAGCACCTGAAATCCACTCTTCGGTATAGAGTGTCTGGTTGGAAACATTCCCATCCAAGGGGGCTGCCTCGAGTGTGAAGGGCCCTACCCATGGAACGTTGGTCACAATTGGGAGCGTCCAGTTGCGGTGCGAGGGATATATCTGCCCTGTGGTCTGATTCACGAAATGCGTCTCTACGAGTACCCCATGCTGATGCAGTCCAGAATCGGCATCCAAGGGCACTGTGATTGTCATTGGGACAACGCTTGTACTGTTCGAGGGGACATTTCTAGTCGATGGGATGGAAATCCAATCCTCTTCCTCGCTCCCGAAGGAGGTCCAGTCGATCTCTATCCTTACTTCCTCGTCCGAGAGTTGCCCATTGTAGTTCCAAACTCCGAGCAGTAGCCCGTCTCTGGAGTCTTCGAAGGGGTTGCCAACACGTACCTCTGCATTTGGGCCATTGGACCACCAGTTGGTCACCTCTTCCAGCTCATCGGATTCAGTCCAGTCATCTGAGTCCACTGTTGAGTCGTTGTCAAAATCTTCGACATATGTCCCATCTCCGTCTTCGTCTGTCCATCTGTAAATCTGAAGGAAAACTCGCTCCTCCGAGCTCCTGTCTTGATTCCCATCGAAATTGGAGTAGTCGATGGTTGCCCTGGCACGTAATTGCCTCGTGCCATGCGGGAGGTGGAGGTTCGGGTCCGATTCAATATGTAGCGGGATCAGGAGATCGGGCCTATCTCCCTGATGGCCGTCCCATGATCCGTTCTCATCTCCCTCGTCGCTTCCATTGCCAGTACTGTTCCAAACTACAACATCATGCGCAAGAGGGGAGAATCTGATTGGAGTATACCTCAGGTGGACGTCTGAATCTGCGTAGTTGGTAAATTCAATTTCCACCAGTTGGCTATCTCCGGGCCTCATCAGATTCAAATTTGCCTCTCTGTGCTCACCTTGGAAAGTACCGCTGTTCCACTGTGCTGGACTGGCCCACCATGTCCCGTTATCACCCTCTAGGGTGGATATCGCTCTGGATGCGTTGAACCAGCCACCGCCTTGAACGAACGGTTCGTACCCTCTATCATCAGAGGTGGATAGTACGAAGTCCCTGAACTCCTGAGACCCCGGATGGCCTCCAAGATTCTCCTGCCAAGCCTGCGCTACTAATGCCATCAGACCTGCTGCGATAGGGGTTGCTAGACTCGTTCCGCCCCAAGTGCCCCATGCAGAATTAGCATCATTTCTCTGGTTTAGAGGTATGTCGCCGGTAGCCGACCAGCCCACAGAGACGATATCGGGATCCATCCTTCCGAGTACGTTCGGGCCCCTATTGGACCATGGGGCGTTCTGCCCCCATGAGTCGCTCGACCTGCTGCTGAAGGCACCTACTGAGAAAACTCCATTTGATGCCCCGGGTGACTTGGCCGTTCCAAAACCATGACCCCCATTGCCGATAGCGACTGCATAGGAGGTGTTGTTGTTGTAAATCCTAGTCAGCCAGTCCAGATAAAGCGAGTACCCATCGGCTCCAGCGTCATCGACGGATGAGTACCCAAATGAGAATGAGCCTATGTGTGGCTGATCGGGGGTGTCTATGTTGCCATCGTAACCCTCTGCTATGAATCTCCATGCATCAAGTGAGTGGCCGCCCGAGTAGTGGTTACCAATTGAGGTGATAGTGGCATTGGGGGCCATCCCTAGCACCTTGCCATCACTGACCACCCCTTGTGCGGCAATTGCACTCGCGCACAGGGTTCCGTGGCTGCCTGATTCGAACATGAAAAGAGTGAGGTTTCCAGCCCCGGCCACTCTGTCCGAGTATCCGTGTCTGGCCGCATAGGTGCTCCCATAGGGAACCCCGAGGGAGCCGTCTGATACCCAGTAAACAAGGCCTGCCGAGACATCCCACAGGCCGTCTCCGTCTGTATCCAAGCCAGCTGTCTCCTCTCCCGGCCTCATTGGGACCTCGTCTCCGAAGTCCCCGTCTCTGTCGATGTCGGCGTACACAGTCTCGTACAATCCCGAAATCCTGTCGTCGACAACAAGTATGGGTACGTCACCACCTTGCTTGGAACGTAGGTAAGAATCTGGGTGTTGGCCCAGGTGGTAGAGTCCGGAAAGGGATTCGTTGACCCCAGTGACATTGTATCCAGAGTCTTCGAGGAGGCCGTCGGAATTGTTGTCAATATCAATCGTAGAGGTGTCTGCATACCAGGTGGAGCGTGCTGGGTATGCCTCACCGTATACCATCCAGTGGTACATGCTGTTGTGATCCAACATCAGTGGCCATCCCTCGTAAGGGGACTTGTCGTAGGTCACTCTTGCTTGGGTCCCATTCAGATCGGGGTGAGCGAAGTCGACTCCGGTATCTGCCACCGCTACTACCATTCCATCCCCGGTGTAGCCCCTTTCCCATGCGTCGTTTGCACCGTGTATCTCCCCGGTCCTAACGGACTCCGGAGACAGTCCGGGTGGTTTCTCGAAGGGGATTGTGTCATAGGGCTCGGGGGCCCTCTGGGCATCAATTACGGCTATTACACCCGGAATTCCAGGGATCTTGTGCACCAGTTCGGAGTCTACCCAGAAAGTCCTGTGGTCTACAACTCCATCAATGGGCTCTAAATGAATAAGAGACTCTCCTGGCCCTGGAGGCAATTGTTTCTCCAGGGCGCTGTTTTCTTGTTGCCAATCTGAAAGTGCCTGGAGTGATTTCGTGATGACTGTGACCCTGACTTCCTCATCACCCAATACGACCCTTTCCTGTATGCCTGAGTCTATCCAGGTATCTGTGATTGATATGGAAGGATATTCCATCTCTTGTGGAGTCTCCGATTGAGTACTCTCACTGCTAGGAATGGGACCGTATTCCATGACGGCAGCTGATGCTGGGTGGAGTAAGATGACTAGCATCAGTAGGCATGCAATACGCTGACGCATGGCTTATCGTGTATTCTCGCTTCTTTGATTGTGCCGGCGCCATGTCCCGTCAAGTCCAAAGCGAAAGATTCGTGTCCGGGGGTCATAGTCCCGTAGTGTAGAGGTCCATCATACCGGGTTTTGGACCCGGTGACGGAGGTTCGAACCCTCCCGGGACTACCATCA
>MDTG01408676.1_pt1 | contig 11168 bp, 10 predicted proteins | sample 811421 | NCBI WGS metagenome assembly MDTG01 (sample SAMN05326645, study PRJNA326480) | marine metagenome | isolation source: seawater | place: Pacific Ocean: South East | collected 2011
TAAAATACTAAAAGGGTCAACCTACGGATGGTTGAAAATACAGGTTTTATTTTTATCAAATGTGCATTCTCTCGATGAGTTTACAGGTAACTTTATGCTTTATCAGAAAAGTCGAAATTAGAAAACTTAGATATAAAATATATTAGTGCTGAAATTAGCGATAAATCTACAATAGAAATAGATAATGCCTAATTTTTATGCATTAAATTATTTTTGCCTAAATCTTAGCCATATTTACTATTTTTTTGAAATTTCCTAGTCGATTCACTTTCATCTTAACGAGATTTATTTAATCAAGCACCTATTTTATGTGAAGGAGGATAGTAATAATGAAAATGATTATAGCGGTTATCCAGCCATTTAAACTAGAAGAGGTTAGGACCGCCTTAACTGATATCGGTGTTCAGGGCTTAATGGTTTCTGAAGTACAAGGCTATGGAAGGCAGTCTGGACACACAGAAATCTACAGAGGTGCTGAATACACTGTAAATTTTGTCCCAAAAACTAAACTCGAAATAGTAGTCACTGACGCATCAGTAAAAAAAGTTATAGAAACAATATCTTCTACTTCAAAGACCGGCAAGATTGGAGATGGAAAAATATTTGTAACATCTGTTGAATCGGCATTGAGAATACGAACTAATGAAACAGGGGAGGATGCGATATGAAAATTCTGAGGAACAAACAAATGATCAAAGCTTCAAAAGTTTTGCTGCTTACCGCTTTAGGGATTTTTCTGACGAGCCCCTCTTATGCCCAGGAAGTACCTACACACAGTGTATTTGTGTTCAATTCTATTTTATTTTTAATAGGTGGTTTTTTAGTAATGTTTATGGCGTGTGGATTTTGCATGCTAGAAGCAGGTTTGGTTCGATCCAAGAATACAACTATGCAACTTACAAAAAATATATCACTTTATTCAATGGCAGCTATTGGCTACTATTTAATTGGTTATAATTTAATGTATCCACTTGGAAATTGGTCTATAGATGGTTCCCTCTCTGCCTTTTTTGTTCCTTTTAGAGATGTAGCAGTACTGGAAGCTGTGGGAGTAGCTGCCGACGGAGCGGATGACTTATCTTACGCCTCTACTGGCTCAGATTACTTTTTCCAATTAATGTTTTGTGCAACAACAGCATCTATTGTATCAGGAACAGTGGCTGAAAGGATTAAGCTCTGGCCCTTTTTAATCTTCACCTTAATCCTCACTGCCATCCTTTATCCTTTAAGCGCAAGTTGGACATGGGGTAAAGGCTTTCTCGATGAGGCTGGTTTTTTGGATTTCGCAGGTTCCACTATCGTTCATTCATGTGGCGGTTGGGCAGCAATTTCTGGTGCATTAGTATTAGGTCCACGCCTAGGTCGATATGTAAGCGGAAAAATAGTACCAATGATGGGAGCCAACTTACCTTTGGCAACCTTGGGTACATTTATACTATGGCTTGGATGGTTTGGTTTTAATGGAGGATCTCAGCTAGCAATAGGATCCGTAGGTGACGTTGCAAACGTATCTAGAATCTTTGCTAACACAAATGCCGCAGCCGCTGGAGGTGTCCTTACAGCTCTAATTGCATCTCAGCTGTGTCATGGGAAACCTGACCTTACCATGGCGTTGAATGGAGCTTTAGCCGGACTAGTTTCTATTACGGCAGAGCCTCTAATGCCATCGCTAGGCGTAGCAACGCTCATAGGTGGAACAGGTGGGCTGATAATTGTATTCTCTGTGCCATTGTTAGACAGATTACAAATTGATGATGTCGTAGGTGCGATACCAGTCCATCTGCTGGCAGGTATTTGGGGCACCCTAGCAGTTTGCCTGACTAATGGGGATGCAAATTTATTAACACAAATTTTAGGTATAGTGGTAATTGGTATTTTTACATTTGTAACATCTTACGTTGTGTGGTTAATTTTAGACGCTTTCCTAGGCTTGCGAGTATCCGAAGAGGAAGAGATAAGAGGCATGGATATTTCTGAAATGGGTATGGAGTCATATCCTGATTTTAACACATCAAAGTAACACTTTTCTATGGAGGGGCTTCTATTTTTAGCCCTTCCAATTTCTTTTAAGATTTCCCATATTTCTTTAAATAATTTGAAAATTTTTGAATTTTTTTAGTTTTTCATTAAACTATTATTGTTTTTACCAAAAAACTTTGGTTTAGTTCTTTCTATAAAACAAAATACAGCATTATAAAAAGTAGTGCTCCATTAAAACATAAGTGGAATTTAATATGACACAAAAGCCAATGACAAAATCACAACTTGTTGCTTCTCTTGCAGAAACAATGGGATCCGATAAAGCTTCTGCCAATAGAATGGTTGATGCTTTATGCGGCATAATTACAAAAGAAGTAGCTGGAGGAGGCGCCGTTACCCTTCCTGGTGTAGGAAAAATATATTGCCGTGCTCGCCCCGAAAGAATGGTAAGAAATCCTCAAACTAATGAGCAAATTAAAAAACCTGCAGACAGAGTAGCGAAGGTGTCTATAGCAAAAGCCCTTAAAGACGCTATCAACTCATGAAAAAATAAATAAGACCGCACGGTAAATCGTGCGGTCAATCCCTTTGAGATTTAGCACACAAGACCTTGATTTAAAAGCGGTACTGCTTGGTTTGGCTTTTGTGGTTATGTGGTCAAGCGCATTTACCTCTGCAAAAGTGCTGGTTCAGTACTCGCCACCTGTATATATACTGGCAATACGATTTTTAATTTCTGGTACCTTTGGTGTCCTTTTAGCCTTAGCATTAGGGCAACGGATTAGTTTCTCCACAAATGAATGGAAAGTTATTATCATATTTGGTGTGTGCCAAAATTCTATTTACTTAGGACTTAATTTTACAGCTATGCAGTGGGTTGATGCTGGCATTGGAGCGGTAATTGCCAGCACTCTTCCAATCTTAGTAGTTACTATTTCAATTATTATTAGTAGAGAAATGATTAACAGAATAACATTTCTAGGTCTTAGTATAGGCTTTTTAGGTGTTGTAATAATAATGGGCCAGAGAGTGGCACAACCTTCTAGTTTTTTGGGATTACTACTTTGTTCAATTGGGGCAATCGCCTTAGCCATAGCCACAATAGTCGTTAATAAAACTGCCACTAAAGGAAAAAACATACTCATGATAGTAGGAATTCAAATGTTAATTGGAAGTATTACCTTGTTCCCATTAGCCTTATTAATTGAGGAATGGTTCATTATCCCTACTTTACCCTTTTTCATCTCCTTCACATACACTACTATATTCCCTGGGTTAGTAGCGACAGTAATTTGGCTCAAATTAGTAGGTAGAATTGGGCCCAATCGCGCATCAAGCTATCATTTTTTAAACCCATTTTTTGGAGTTGCCACTGCCGCAATTTTTTTAGCAGAAAATATAAATGCCTTTGATTTATTTGGCGTATGTATTATATCGCTAGGAATAATAATGATACAAAGGCGCTCTTTTCAATAGTCTAAGTTTGCAACATTAAGAGCATTTTCTTGAATAAAATCTCTCCTTGACTCTACGACATCACCCATTAGTTTCGAAAACACCTCGTCTGCTTCTGAAGTATCTTCAACTCTGACCCTCAGCAAATTTCGTGCATTTTTATCTAAAGTGGTTTCCCAGAGCTGATCCGCATTCATTTCACCCAAACCCTTATAGCGCTGAAGGTTAGTTCCACTTGTACCCTCTGCCAATATAGCCTTAACTAAATCACTAGGTGAGTAAATATCGTAACTACTATCTTTTCTGGAAAGAACTGCCTTTTCTGAATAAATATTCCTGAGAGCTTTTCCAAATTCACTCAGTTTTTTTGCTTCAAATGATGACAGCAGTCTGTCATCCAGAACAAATTCCTCGTTCACACCTCTCAATGAACGCTTTATCAAGATACCAATGCCTTCTACTACTTCGCCAAACCACCCTCGATTATGCTCTTCGGATATAAAGTTCAAACGGTCAGCAATCTTATTGGCATACTCGAGTTTCTCTGTTAGATCTTTGCCACTGCTGAGTGCATCAACTATAGTAGCATGCTCAACAAGATAACCCCAATAGGTTTGTGGAAATTTTGTAATTAGATTTGAAACTCTTCTTGCGACTAATAAAACCTCCGACAAATCATTTCCAGATAAAGCAGAACCATCTGAAAGAGTCATAACTGAACCCTCAAGCCCAGACTCAAGAAGAAAATCATCCAATTCATTTTGATCTTTCAGATATACCTCTGATTTTCCTCGTGATATTTTAAATAATGGAGGCTGTGCTATATACAAATAACCTCCTTCAATTATTTGAGGCATCTGTCTGTAAAAGAAAGTTAATAATAAAGTCCTTATATGAGCTCCATCAACGTCGGCATCAGTCATAATTATTATTTTATGATATCGAAGCTTAGATATATCAAATTCATCTCTGATACCTGTACCCAATGCATTAATAAGGGTCCCGATTTCCTGACTTGACAACATTTTGTCAAATCTTGCTCTTTCTACATTTAATATTTTTCCTCTTAAAGGGAGAACGGCTTGATTTAATCTTGACCGGCCTTGCTTTGCACTACCACCAGCACTATCTCCTTCAACCAGAAAAAGCTCAGCTTTTTCAGGACTCTTTTCCTGGCAGTCAGCTAATTTTCCAGGCAAATTAGAAATATCTAACGCAGACTTTCGTCGCGTCAACTCCCTAGCCTTTCTAGCAGCCTCCCTAGCCAGAGCAGCCTCAATTATCTTGCCAATGATAATCTTTGCCTCTGAAGGGTTTTCATCAAACCATTCTCCAAGCTTTTCGTTTACAAGGCCTTCGACTATTGGCCGCACTTCAGAAGAAACTAACTTGTCTTTAGTTTGACTTGAAAACTTAGGGTCAGGTACTTTAACTGAAAGTACGCATGTAAGACCTTCTCTTGCATCATCACCTGACAAATTAATCTTTTCCTTTTTTGCCAAACCAGACTTCAAAACATAGGAGTTTATGGTTCGAGTGAGAGCTCCTCTAAATCCAGCTAAATGGGATCCACCATCTCTTTGGGGGATATTATTTGTGAATGGAAGTACATTTTCATGGAAACCATCGTTCCACCACATCGAAATTTCCAACTCAATCTGATCACGCTCACCTTTTATAAATATTGGGCTTTCAAAAAGAGCACTTTTTGACCTATCAAGGTATCTAACAAACTCCCTTACTCCACCATCATAACACATTTCTTTAGAAATCAGATCAACAGATCTTTCATCATTAAGTATAATTCTAACGCCAGAGTTTAAAAAAGCTAGCTCTCTCAATCTTCGCTCTAATGTCTTAAACATATAGGTTGTATCCGAAAAAGTTTTCTTGGAAGCCAAAAAATTAATGCTTGTTCCCCTTTTTTGACCTGCAGAGCCTATTTCTTTTAATGGCTCCACAGTATCTCCATTTTCAAATACTGCTAAATATTCTTTTTCACCCCTCCAAATTGAAAGTTTAAGCCTTTCTGAGAGTGCATTCACAACGGAAATACCCACCCCATGCAAACCACCAGATACTTTATACGAGTTTTGATCAAATTTTCCACCAGCATGTAACTGTGTCATTATTACTTCAGCTGCAGACATACCTTCACTTTCATGGAAATCAACAGGAACACCCCTACCATTATCTGTAACTGTTACCGAACCGTCACTTTTCAAAGTTACGGAAATTGTATCACAAAACCCAGCCAAAGCCTCATCAATACAATTGTCTACTACCTCATAGACCATGTGATGTAATCCAGACCCATCATCAGTATCGCCGATATACATGCCAGGCCTTTTTCGAACAGCTTCCAGACCTTTCAATACTTTTATTGAATCTGCATCATAAGAGTTAATTTCTTGGGTTTTATCTGACATAATTTTTCCTACAAAAACGTACCATTTATTCACTCAATTGTCACGTATAGTTAATTGAAACAATGAACTCAATTTATGAAAGATTGAGTACCATCATTTTCTACCTTTAAATGTTTTATCTCGCCATGACTAAATTCAAAAAATCCTAACTCAGTAGCAGTAATAAAAAACTGAACATTTTGTTCATAAAGTTCATCCATAAGATCTTCCCGCCTTTGATCATCCAAATGAGCACCAACTTCATCGAGAAGTAAAATTGGAGCTTTTCCAGAATCTTTAATTATTTCTCTTGAGATGGACAGTATAATTGAAATTAAAAGCGCTTTTTGCTCTCCCGTTGAGCAGTATCGGGCATCAAGCTCCTTATCAACATAAGTCATTTTTAAATCAGATTTATGAGGACCAAAAGATGTCCGGCAAGAAAGGGAGTCAGTCTTTCTACTAATATGAAGTTTTCTCAAGAAAATTTCCTTATCAATAAAATCCTCACCTAGCAATTCGAGCTTAGGAGTTGGAAAACCTGATTGAGATGTTATGGATTCATTCAATAGTTTTATTGTTTTGCTTCTGTTAACAGAAACATCAATACCAAATCTTACAATTTGTATCTCTAATGCATCCATCCAACTTTTTTCAAAGCTTCCAATTCTAAATAATTCGTTTCTTTCACGAATTAACCTTTCGTAAGACGAGAGAAGCTTTGCATGATTTGGGAAAAAACCAAAGGAAATCCTATCAATAAAATTCCTTCTATCTGATGCTCCTGATGTCCACAACCTATCCATTTGAGGTGTTATCCAAAGAACTTTTACTAGATCATTCATTTTTGATTGGACAATTCTTTTTCCATCTAAAAGTATAATCTTCTCACCTGTAGGTTGAAAAAAAACTTCAATTTCAAATGAACTCTCTAAACCTTCAAATACCCCAATAATTTTCCATCCTAATTCCTCTGGTTTACGCGAAATTTCACAATTCTTTGACTTACGCAAACCTTTCCCTGGAGAAAAAAGCGACATGGCCTCTAAAATATTTGTTTTGCCACTACCATTTTGTCCTAAGAAAATACTACCCCTAGGAGAAAAATTAAAAATCCCTCTTTTGTAACTCCTAAAATGATGGAGGGCCAAAGACTTTAAAGCAATGCCAGCCATACAAAAACAAAACCCTGAATTTAAACACGCATTGGCATGACTACATAAATGGCGCTAATATCTTCTCCTTCTTGCATAAGGGCCGGATCTCCAGAAGAATTAAAGAAAAATACTGCATTTTCTTTATCCACTTGTGAAGCCAATTCTTGGAGATATTTTGCGTTGAAACCAATCTCAAGTGGTTGGTCTACATATGAAACTATCAACTCTTCAGTGGCCATTCCACTCTCTGGAGAATTAACCGAAAGAAGAAGCTTGTCATCAGACAATACTAATTTTACAGCCCTAGCTTTATCAAGAGATACAGTTGAAACTCTATCCACAGCTTTGGAAAACTCTGATGCGTCAACTTCCATTTTATTTTTATTTTCTTTAGGTATAACTCTAGAATAATCTGGAAAGGTACCATCTATAACTTTAGAAGTTATAGTTGTAGACGAATTAGAAAATCTAATTTTATTTGGAGAAACTGAAATTGCAATCTCATCTTCAATACCATCCAATATTGAACGAATTTCTCCAACTGTCTTTCTAGGAATAATAACTCCAGGGATATTTTTTGCAGAAACAGGTAAATCACAGTCTATTCTGGCAAGCCTATGTCCGTCAGTCGCTACAGCTCTTAATACTTTTTTATCACTTTCTTCACTACAATGAAAAAAGACCCCATTTAAATAATATCTAGTTTCCTCTGTAGACATCGCAAATTTTGATTTTTCAAGTAAACGCTTTAAATCGCTAGCAGGCATAGAAAAATTACAATCATACTCTGAAGTAGCCATCATAGGGAAATCATCTTTTGACAAGGTGGCCAATGAAAATGTAGAGCTTCCTGACCTTAACTCTAACCTACCTTTATGTTGGTCATGATATAAGTTTAGACGAGACCCCTCTCTTAATTTTCTGACAATTTCATAAAGGGTGTTAGCATTTACTGTAACAGCGCCAGACCCTTCTATTATGGCATCCAGCACATCAATTATCTCAATATCTAGGTCAGTCGTACGACAACTTACTTTATTATCAAACGCTTCAATTAATACATTACTCAGTATAGGGATGGTTGTGCGTCTTTCTACTATTGATTGAGCTCTACTCATCACTCTAAGTAGGTCATTTCGTTCTACATCGATTTTCATAATTCCACCGTTTTTGAACCAAAAAAACTGAATTTACAAAAGACATTATATCGTTAAAAAAATCGGGTCAATTTAATATTTATGCCTCTAACATTCTTCTTAAAATCTCAACCTCTTCCGACAGTTGGGCATCAACGAATTTTAATTCCTCAATTTTTCGTACTGCGTGAATAACAGTTGTATGGTCCCTACCTCCAAACCGCCTCCCTATCTCTGGTAATGATTTCGAGGTTAGCATCTTTGATAAAAACATAGCTACCTGCCTTGGCCTGGCTACAGATCGTGATCTACGAGCTGACATTAAATCAGTCATTCTTAGGTTGTAATGATCTGCCACTTTCCTAATTATTTCCTCTATCGTGACTTTTCTATCAGAAACTCTTAAGATGTCTGCCAAACACTCTTGAACCATATCCATATCTATCTGTTTTCCTACAAGTGACGCAAATGCAAACAAACGCGTCAAAGCACCCTCCAAAACCCTAACATTAGAGGAAACTCTATGGGCTAAAAATTCTAAAATGTTATCAGAAACAACTACGCCTGGGTGAAATTTAGAATGGGACTCGACTTTTGCCTGCAGTATTCCTAGACGCAGCTCATAATCTGTGGGATGTAAGTCAACTACCAAACCCCAAGCCAAACGAGATTTTATTCTTTCTTCCAAACCATCTATTTCACCAGGGGCTCTATCGGCAGATATAACAATATGTTTTCCTTGATCAATTAAAGCATTAAAAGTATGAAAAAATTCATCTTGTGTGGACTCCTTGCCAGCGATAAACTGCACATCATCAACCATCAGCATATCAACAGACCTGAAAAGTTGTTTAAACCCATGCATATCTTTGAAACGTAGTGCTTGAACAAATCTATACATGAATTGCTCAGCAGAGAGATATAAAATTTTTGATCGCTTTCTTTGAGATCTGACCTTCCATGCAATTGCATGCATAAGATGAGTTTTGCCCAAACCAACTCCTCCATATAAAAATAAAGGGTTAAATGATACGGAGTCAGAGTCAGCAACCCTTCGCGCAGCTGCATGTGCCAATTCGTTTGGCTTCCCAACCACAAAACTGTCAAAAGTGAACCTTTTATCAAGAGGAGAACCTGGAAGCTCGGACTGTGATTGAGCACCTAAAGAATTGTTATGCGAAAACTTTTTTTCATCGCTCTCACCATCTGATTTTTTAATTAGAGCTTTCTCGATAGAATTAGGTGCGAAAGCTAATCGATCAATTTCAGCACCATTGCCTGAAAAGGCTCGCAAAATTTTTTCGCCGTAATTTCTATTTACCCATTCACCAATAAAGCTGGTTGGAGATTTAAATGATGCAATTCTCTCATTTATTCCCTCAAACTTAAGAGGCTTTAACCAGTTGTCAAATGCACTTTGACCAAGCTCGTCGCTTAATTGCTTTGAGACACATTCCCAAAGATTTTCATTAATTTCTTTATGCGACATTAGTGATCCAAAATAATCTATAGTCCTAAACGAAAAAAACTGGCATTCGGAAATCCGGTAGGCAGTAGTCTATTATAACGCTGATGTTATGACGGTCTTCTGATTCTATCAATAGGACTGAAATAGGAACATGAAATTTTTTTGAATTTTTTTCTAACCAAGAGCCTTAATCTTAGCGGAAAGTTTAGAAATTTTTCTAGACGCTGTGTTCTTTTTTATTATGCCCTTGGAAACACCGCGCTGTATCTCAGGCTCAGCTAGTAAAAAAGAAGCTTTGGCTTTTTCTTTGTCTCCCTTAGAAACACCGTCTTCAACTAATTTTACAAAAGTTTTAATTCTTGAACGACGAGATTTATTAACTTCTGATCTCTTTTCGATCTGCCGTACCCTCTTTTTAGATTGAGGTGTGTTTGCCATTTTGTCACCTATAACATTTTCTGCATTTCGAATACACAGAGAAGTTTTCTTTGTCAATATTGGTTTCTAAACTATTGATTCCTAAAATGAGGTTTTCTTTTTTCTATAAACGCTGCCATCCCCTCTTTTTTATCGTCAGTGGCAAATAAAGAATGAAAGCTTTTCTTTTCAAATCTTAACCCTTCGCTCAGTGGAGTTTCGTATGAACGTTTGACAGACTCTTTAATAAATTGGGCCGACAAGGTTGATTTTTCTGCTATCTTTAATGCTACATTTAAAACTTCGTCTCTCAGTTCACTTACTGGCACAACCCTGCTAACTAATCCACTTCTCTCTGCTTCTTCAGCATTCATGAAACGACCAGTTAAATGCATTTCCATTGATTTCGATTTGCCTACAAATCTAGTTAGCCTTTGAGTTCCTCCGATACCTGCCATCACACCTAAATTTACCTCTGGTTGACCAAATTGCGCTGTATCAGAGCAAATAATAAAATCGCACATCATAGCCAATTCGCACCCTCCTCCTAAAGCATAACCTGAAACAGCAGCAATAATTGGCTTTTTTAGGTTTTCAATGGACTCAGTTGCAGGCCTAAAGAAATCACTCTCAGCCATTTCTACAAAACCTTTACCATGCATATCTTTTATATCTGCTCCAGCGGCGAAAGCTTTATCCGTTCCAGTAAGGATAATGACCCTGATGCTTTTATCATTTTGGCAATCATTTATTAGATTCGAAAGCTCAAACATTAGTTCTGCGTTCAATGCATTTAAAGAATCGGGACGATTAATCTGCAAAGTTTTCACATGATTATCTGTCTCTATTTCAAAATATTTATATGCCATGTATTATTCTTTATCTAATAAGTCTGAATCAATTACTGTTTATTACCACTTAGCTATTTGCATTGAGTACTAATGTCAATCCTGACAAGTGTTACAAAAATATGATGACCTTCCATTTTGGAAGACTCTTTTTATTATACCAGAGCATTTTTCACTCTTACAGTTAAGACCATCTCTATCATAAACGTTAAACTGAGTTTGGAAATATCCCATATCTCCATTTGTATTTTTAAAATCTTTTAAAGACGACCCACCTTTTAATATTGCTGTGTTTAATA
>MDTG01421552.1_pt1 | contig 11168 bp, 9 predicted proteins | sample 811421 | NCBI WGS metagenome assembly MDTG01 (sample SAMN05326645, study PRJNA326480) | marine metagenome | isolation source: seawater | place: Pacific Ocean: South East | collected 2011
GGCCAATGCATCAATTAAATGGCATTTCAATTTTAATAAACCTGCTTCAAATACAGTAAATAACCCTGTGGGTCCTGCTCCAATAATTAAAATATCTGTTGTAATCATTTTAAGATTCTTTTTTCTCGATTAATCCTTTTGTAAATTCGTTAAGTGTTTCTACTTTTTGTTCGAAATCTCCTTTTATTGTTTTTCTAAATTCGTTTAAATTTTTTACCAAATCATTAATATTTTCTGGAAGTACATCTTCAAAAAACTGACGTAATCTTTTGGCAGTTGTTGGTGATTTCCCATTTGTAGAAATGGCTATTTTTACATTTCCCTTGGTCACAATTCCTCCCATATAAAAATCACAAAACGGTGGGTTATCAGCTACATTTACCAATATACTTCGTCTTCTACAATGCTTATAAACGGTTTTATTTACTTTTGGAAGGTCTGTGGTTGCAATAACAATATGTTTCCCTTTCAAATAACGTCTGTGGTATTTTTTATGGATCAATTTCACATTTCCTTTCTTTGCCAATGCCTTTGTTCCTTCTCTAAACATTGGTGATACCATAAGAACATTTGCATCTGGACTAGATTTTAATAAAAATGTTAATTTTTCTTCTGCAACAAAACCACCTCCAACAATTAAAACATCTAAGTTTTTAGTTTTTAGAAAAATGGGATATAAGTTATTCGTTTCCATAATGAGATCTATATTTGCTCAACTGAATATTGCAATTGAATGTCTAAAATTTCTTGACGGTGTTTTACAACATCTCCCAAAACAATAATGGCAGGATTCCTTAAATCCTGATCGTTGACAACTTCTAAAATGGTATCAACAGTTCCGATGCCAACTTTTTCATTGGCCCTTGTTCCATTTTGAATAATAGCTACCGGTAAATTATGTTTATTTTCTCGTTGAAATAATGCTATTATTTCTGGCAGTTTTCCCATCCCCATTAAAACAACCACTGTTGCATTTGACTTGGCTGCAAGTTTAATATCATCGGATATTTTATGGTCTTTTGTAGTTCCGGTAATAATCCATAAACTTTCTGAACTCCCCCGTTTTGTTAGAGGTATGTTTTGATAAGCTGGTACGGCTAATGAAGAAGAAATTCCCGGAACAAAGGCAGTTTCTAAACCAAAATTTGCAGCATATTCCATTTCTTCTGCACCCCTTCCAAAAATAAATGGATCTCCCCCCTTTAAACGAACTACATGTCCCTTAGAGTTCGCAAATGCAACAATTAACTCATTAATTTGTTCTTGCTGATAACGATAACACCCTCTTCGTTTGCCAACAAAAATAATTTCTGCACTTGAATTTATATACCCCAATAAATCTTCATTCACTAAAGCATCGTATAAAACTACATCCGCAGTTTTTAAAACATGAATAGCTTTTACTGTGATTAAATCTACATCTCCAGGGCCAGCGCCAACTACCGTTAATTTTGGGGTCTTTATCTTCATTTTTTCTTCTAAATAGTTTACTATTTACGTGATTTCAGCAGTTCTATAAGCTCTTACTTTTTGTAAAAACTTATTTGAATTTTCAATATAAATTTCAGCAAACTCCTTTGAGGGAGCAAATTTATTGATTTGATAAATCAACTCCGAAAATGAGATTCCTAAATCTATTTTTTTAGAAGTAATAAACAGATCGTCAAATTGAGAAATAATACTTGCATGGGTATTTGTTTTCTTATTTTCTGCTAATAACAACGCTTTTGCTGAGTTTACTAGAGATTGATATGCATAGTAAATTGCTCCAGAATACACTCCGTTTTCAAAAGCCTCTTTTGCATTTTCAATCTTTTCTTCGCTTTCCAAAAATAAGGTAGCAATTAGATCGATTACCACTCCGGCACATTCTCCAATACCGATTTGTTTTACATATTTTTCTTCTTCTCCCCAATCAATAAAATCTTCTTGAGAAAGATTAGAAACGTCTTGAAGGTCATTTAAAAAATTATAGAAATATTTTTCTCCTTTTTCTTTATAATATGCTACAAACTCTTTGCCATTAGCGTTTGCTTCAAAATCATTTAAAATTCTTCTTAATGCTGCAGGACCTCTTCTACTTGGTACTTTTACTACTTTGTCTGCAAAAATTCCATTTCCATTTCCTAAATTACCCCCACCTAGCAATACTTGTAAGGCTGGAGCAACCATTTTTTCGGGTGTTCTTACCGTCATTCCTTGAAAACCAATATTTGCCATATTATGCTGTCCACAAGCATTCATACAACCACTAATTTTAATCACTAAATCCTCATTTTTTAAATATTGAGGATATTCAGTAGTAATAACTCGTTCTAACTCTTTTGCAATTCCTGTGCTACTTGCTATTCCTAAATTACAAGTATCTGTACCTGGACATGCTGTAATATCTACCGCTTTATTATAACCCGCTTCAACAAATCCCAATTTTTCTAATTCGGTATAAAAAAGTGGGAGTAACTCTTCTTTTACAAAAGGAATTACTATATTTTGACGTAAGGTTAATCGAATTTCTCCCGCCGCATAGGTGTCTACTAAATTTGCTAACAACCTTGCTTTATCAGTATAAAAATCTCCTAATAAAATTTTAATCCCTATTGCAACAAAACCTGTTTGCTTTTGAGGTATTAAATTTGTGGTTTTCCATAATTCAAAAGCAGCTTTATCTTGTATCTCTATTTCAGGAGCTTCAATTGAAACTGGTTTTGATGAAACATAAGATTGGTAATCTATTGCTACTGATTTGAACTCAATTGCTTTTTGTTCTTTTGCTATTAATTCTCTAAAAGCTTCTAAACCAATGTCTTTTAACAGAAATTTCATTCTTGCCTTGGCCCTGCTTTTTCGTTCTCCAAAACGATCAAAAATTCTTAAAACACTTTCCATTACTGGAATGATTTTATCTGAAGGTATAAAATCATACAGTACTTCTGCATGACGTGGCTGAGAACCTAACCCTCCAGCAACCAATACCTTAAAACCTCTGACTCCATTTTCAATTTTAGCGATATATCCTAAATCGTGTAAATAGGATAATCCTGTATCTTCATCTGTAGCAGAAAAAGATACCTTAAATTTACGTCCCATTTCTTGACAAATTGGATTTCGTAAAAAGAACTTATACAGTGCATCTGCATAAGGAGATACATCAAAAGGTTCGTTTATATCGATTCCTGCCGTTTCTGAGGCTGTTACATTTCTTACAACGTTCCCACAAGCTTCACGTAGGGTTACATCGTCTCTTTCTAGTTCTGCCCACAATTCTGGGGTTCTGTTTAAATCTACGTGGTGAATTTGTATATCTTGACGCGTGGTAATATGTAATCTTCCTCTAGAATATTCGTCAGAAACTTCAGAAATTCTTCGCAATTGATTGCTTAGTACCTTTCCATAAGGGAGCTTAATACGAATCATTTGGACACCTTGTTGTCGCTGACCATAAACTCCTCTGGCTAAACGTAAACTTCGAAACTTTTCTTCATCTATTTCTAAGTTCTTGAATTGCTCGATCTTATTAGCTAATTCAATAATATCTCTCTCTACAATCGGATTCTCGATTTCTGTTCTAAAACTTTGCATAATTCTTAATTTATTGTCGAATAAAACCGACACCAACTGTGTTATTTGTTTTTGAATCGATTAAAATAAAAGCCCCATTAGATTTATTTTGATTAAAAGAATCTACTAGAAAAGACTTGCTTAATTTTAATTGAATATCTCCTATTTGATTTAACTCCAATTTAGAAGGATTGTTGATTTTTCCTGAAAAATCTGTTTTAATAATACTGGATAATTGCGTAATTTTTGCCTGGGCATCATTTACACCATGTTTGATATAATATTTTTGCGATACTTCTAAGGGAGCCGAATCCATCCAACAAATAGTTGCCTCTAGCTGTTTGGTTATTGTTGGTTCTTCATTTACTTTTACCAACATATCTCCCCTACTTACATTTACATTATCTGCTAAGGTCATGGTTACAGCACTTCCTCTTTTAGCTTTAGTATACGTTTCATTAAAAAAATGAATGCTTTTTATGGTTGAGCTTATTTGAGACGGTAATACTGTAATTTTATCTCCAACCTCAAAATTTCCTCCATAAATTTTACCTGCATATCCTCTAAAATCGTGATATTCTTCTGTTTTTGGTCTGATAACCGTCTGAACAGGAAAACGAGCTTGTGATGCTTCATTAATATCCTCGATTTCCAATCCTTCAAGGTGATCTAATAAAGTTTTACCTGTATACCAAGTCATTTTTTCAGATGAAGAAACCACATTGTCGCCCTCTAAGGCTGACATAGGAATAAATGTTAAATTTTGATTTTTATATGCACTTTTACTTGCTAAAAACTCAATTTCTCCTTTAATAATATTAAATTTTTCTTCGGAAAAATCAACTAAATCCATTTTATTTATGGCAATTACAACCTCTTTTATTCGCAATAAATTATTAATAAAAAAGTGACGATACGTTTGCTCAACTACTCCATTTCTTGCATCAATTAAAATAATAGAGGCTTGCGCTGTAGAAGCACCTGTTACCATGTTCCTTGTATACTCTATATGACCTGGAGTATCTGCAATAATGAAACTTTTTGAAGGTGTCGAAAAATAAATATGTGCTACATCAATGGTAATCCCTTGCTCTCTCTCTGCAACCAAACCGTCTGTGGCCAATGAAAAATCTAAATAATCAAAGCCTCTTTGTCTGCTTTTTTCTTCAATGGCTTCTAATTTGTCATCTGTCAATGATTTGGTATCATACAACAAACGGCCGATTAAGGTACTTTTACCGTCATCTACGCTTCCTGCTGTTGCTATTTTTAATACGTTCATTCTCTACTATTGGCTTTTACAATTTGTTATGTATCTATTTTACAACTGTTTGTTTTCTTCTTATTATCTTAAATTATCAACAAAAAAATTTACGCTATTCGTTTTTAAAAATACCCCTGTTGTTTTCTTTTTTCCATTGCAGCTTCTGATCTTTTGTCATCAATTCTTGCACCTCTTTCTGAAATGGATGAATCTCTAATCTCTTCCACTACCTTTGCAATGTCTACTGCATCAGACAAAACTGCTGCTGTACAACTCATATCTCCGACAGTTCTAAAACGAACCATTCTCTCCTCAACTTGCTCTTCTTCATCTCTGTAAACAACTTTATCATCAGCAGACCAAATCAATCCGTCTCTAAAGAATGTTTTTCGTTTATGAGCGAAATAAATGGAAGGAATTTCTATATCTTCCTTTTGAATGTATGACCAAACATCTAACTCTGTCCAATTTGAAATTGGAAAAACACGAACATTTTGCCCTAAAGCTATTTTCCCATTTAGCATATCAAAAACTTCAGGACGTTGATTTTTTTCATCCCATTGTCCAAAATCATCTCTTACAGAAAAAATTCTTTCTTTAGCTCTTGCTTTTTCTTCATCTCTTCTGGCCCCCCCAATACAAGCATCAAAACCAAACTCTTCAATAGCATCTAATAAGGTTTCTGTTTGCAGCATATTTCTGCTTGCATATCTACCTGTTTCTTCTTTTACACGACCGCTATCTATATTATCTTGTACATTTCTAATATGCAATTCAACCCCTAATTCTTGTACTAATTTATCTCTAAAATCAATTGTTTCAGGAAAATTATGACCCGTGTCTATATGCAATAGCGGGAGAGGTATTTTAGCAGGAAAAAATGCTTTTTGTGCCAAACGAACTAAGGTAATACTGTCTTTCCCTCCAGAAAAAAGCAACACAGGTTTTTCAAACTGTGCGACTACCTCTCTAAATATATATATTGCTTCACTCTCTAAAGCATCTACTTGTATTGTTTTTGGATTCATGATCATCTCTTTTAAATATGCAAACCACATTCTCTGTTGCTTGCTACTTTTGTTGGGTCGAAATAGGTGAACTCATTGGGTAATTTTCTCTCTGCTAAGTAGGTATCTAGGGCTGCATCTGACCAATTATAAAACGGACTCACCTTAAGGATGCCGTCCTTACTTTTGGAAACAATATCTATACTATTTCTAAAAACTGTTTGCCCTTTTCTTAAATTGGTAAACCACACATCTGGCTGATGTTCTTTCATTGCTCTTGAAAAAGGTTCTAACTTAACTTGTTCTGTAAAAATTTTGTGTTTTGGGTCTTCTATTGAAGGAATTCCTAACACAACATTTCTGTGACCAACTGTTTGCTTTGGGGTGTATAAATGAATATTTAAGTTCAAGGTATCTATAATCTCTTCGGCGTGTTTATAGGTCTGAATAGTATTATAACCTGTGTCACACCAAATTACGTTAATGTCTTTTTTAACCTCAGTAACAGCCTTTAAAATTTCCACTTCATAAGGTCTAAAATTGGTTGTAATCACGGGTCTTTTAGCAATAGAAATAGCCCAAGAAATAACTTCTAAAGGAGTTTTATCCTTCAATTCTTGATTAATTTGTTCTAAATGTAAGCTCATTATTTTCCCCATTTTATTTTATTCCATATTCTTTCATGAAAAAAATACAAAACTAATTTTGTTATAAAATCTACTGAAGCTATCGATGTTGCCAATCCAATTTTTCCAGTAAGAAGATAAGACACCAATAAAGTATCTAATGTTCCAACAACTCTCCAGCTTAAAGCCTTTAATACACTTCGTATAGGTTTTTCAGAATACTTATCTTCCTGAAAACCTCTACTCTGTGCTTTTTTACTAAAAATGATTTGGTTTAAAATCATAAAAAAATAATTCAAATAATTATCCTACTACATTGGTAGGATATGCAAATGTACTTCAAAAAAACCTAATAAAAAAATCAAAAAACATGAATAATTTTAAAAACCCTACCAAATTAGTATATTAATAAAAAAAGGTATGAAAATTGAGAATATCGAATTACCACAAAAGTATAGTACGAAAAAAATAACCCCAAATTTCTAGGCGATTATCAAAGATTATTTACTGCATAAGTCTGCCAGGGTAGTATTCCTGAATATCTGCAAAGAGCTATCTCTTAACTGAGTCATTAAAATATGAACGGCACATATATTTTCATCTGGGCAGTCGGCACATTTTTCATAAAAATTTAAACTCACACAAGGAACCATAGAAATTGGACCTTCTAATATTCTCATTACCGCTGTCATTTGAATTTGACTGGGTTCTTTTAAAAGATAGTAACCTCCCCCTTTGCCTTTTTTTGAACCTAATATTCCATTTTTACGAAGTGTTAAAAGAATTCTTTCTAAAAACTTCAAAGAAATATTTTCTCTCTCAGAAATTATTGCGATTTGAATAGGGACTCCGTGTTCCTGTCGCGCTAAATAAGTAAGGGCTTTGATTCCGTATTTTGTTTTTTTAGAAAGCATGCAACAAAGCTACACCTTTAAATATAATTATCAAACATCCAAAGCTTGTTGAATATCTGCAATAATATCTACTACATCTTCTAAACCTAGAGAAATTCTTACCAAGCCGTCTGTAATGCCAACTTCAAACCTCTCCTGTTCTGATAAACGCCCATGAGTTGTTGATGATGGATGGGTAACAATCGTTCTTGTATCACCTAGATTTGCTGATAAAGAACACATTTTAATCTGATCTAAAAATCTTCTTCCTGCATCAATACCGCCTTTAATTTCAAAAGCCACTATAGAACCTCCCAATTTCATTTGACTCTTGGCTATTTCATATTGAGGGTGCGATGGTAAAAAAGGATATTTAACATATGCTACATTTTCATTTTCTTCTAAAAATTGAGAAACTTTCAAGGCATTTTCACAATGTTTTTCTACTCTTATTGCTAATGTTTCTAGGCTTTTAGACAAAACCCAAGCATTAAAAGGTGACATGGCTGGACCTGTATTTCTGGCAAATAAATAAATTTCACGCATCAACTCTTTATTACCTACGGTAATTCCTCCTAAAACTCGACCCTGGCCATCAATTAATTTTGTTGCAGAATGGATTACTAAATCGGCTCCAAATTTAATAGGCTGCTGAATATAAGGCGTTGCAAAACAATTATCTACAATAAAAATGAGCTGATGCTTTTTTGCTATTTCTCCAATGAGTGCTAGGTCTAAAATATCTATCCCCGGATTCGTAGGAGTTTCAATGTATAAAATTTTTGTGTTTTCTTGAATCAAACTTTCAACCAAGTGCACCTCATTTACTTTAAAATAAGAAGTATCAATATTCCATTTTGGAAGATATTTATGGAACATGCTATGGGTAGAACCAAATACAGACCTACAAGAAACAATGTGATCTCCGGCATCCAATAATGCGGCAAATGTAGAGAAAATAGCAGACATCCCAGTAGCAAATGCATACCCGGATTCGGCACCTTCCATAGCAACAATTTTATCTACAAATTCTGTTGTATTTGGATTTGTAAATCTACTATACAAATTACGCTCTTTTTCTTCTGCAAAAGAGGATCGCATTTCCTCTGCATCATCAAAAACAAAACTTGATGTTAGATACAAAGGAACGGAATGTTCAGAAAATTGAGATCTTTCAATCTGATTGCGTATGGCTTGTGTTTCAAAATTTTTAATCATTCTCCTATGGTTCATAGATTTTTCCTACCCTTCAATTCTTTTAATTATGATGTTTAGCCAATCTCAAAATATCACCAAAAACACCTCTAGCAGTTACACTTGCTCCTGCTCCTGCTCCTTGAATTACAATAGGTTGCTCTCCATAAGATTCTGTGTAGATCTCAAAAATTGCATCAGAGCCTTTTAATGACCCTAAAGGGGTACTTGTTGGTATAGACACTAATTTCACTTCTAAATTTCCTTTATTTTGCGATAAATCTCCGCTTAATTCGCCTATATATCGTAAAACATGGTTTGGTTTTTGATGATCTTTTAACGTTTGATATTCTTCATTTAACAACTCTAAATTCCCTAAGAATTGATCCAATGAATTTTCTTGTAAATGTGATGGTATTAAATTTTTAATTTCAACTTCTGTCAATTCATTTTCTAAATCTAGTTCTCTAGCTAAAATCAATAATTTTCTAGCAACATCATTCCCTCCTAAATCTTCTCGAGGATCTGGTTCTGTATATCCTTTATCAATTGCTTCTTGTAAAATCTTTGAAAAAGAAACATTCTTCGCAGAAAAATTATTGAATAAATAACTTAAAGAGCCTGAAAAAACACCTCTGATTTTTGTAATATTTTCTCCAGATTCATGCAACAAACGAATGGTGTCTATCAAAGGTAAACCTGCACCCACATTAGTTTCATACAAATATTGTTTTTTGTGTTCTTTTAATTTTTCCCTTACTTGTTTGTAAAAATCAAAAGATAAGGTATTGGCTATTTTATTACAAGAAACCAAATCAAAACCAGCTTCAATAAAAGGAATATAATGCTTTACAAAATTTACATTTGCTGTATTATCAACAGCAATTAAATTTTCAAAATGATGCCTTTTTGCAAATGATATAACATCAGCAATAGAAATATGCTCATCTCCATGTTCTATAAGATTTTCCTTCCATGTTTTAGAAATACCATCTTTACTTAATAATACTTTTGTAGAATTAGCTACTGCAAAAACATTGATCTGAATTTTTCTTCTCTCTAAAATAGAAGGTGTGTTTTCAATAATTTGATCTATTAAGGTAGCACCCACTAACCCTTTCCCAAAAATAGCGATGTTTATTTTCTTCGTTACACCAAAAACTTGACCATGAATTACATTAACGGCTTTATGTAATTCTTCTTTTCTAACCACCAAACTTACATTTTTACCCGTAACCGTATTGTTAAATAAAACAGGCACAATTTGATTTCTAATTAAGGCATTGTAAGGATGATGAAACTCACTTAAGTCTTGACCAATGATAGAAATTACAGCAACATTATTTACAATAGAAATTTGATGTACATCTTGTGAATAAAAATCAATTTCGAATTCTTGTTCTAGAGCCGAAACTGCTTGAGTTGCTTTGTCTGCATCTATAATTAAACCAATTCCTCTCTCTGATGAACCTTGCGAGATAATACTTACATTAATATTTTTATCACTTAAAACTCTAAAAATTCGAGCATCAACCCCAACTTTTCCTAATAAACCTCTTCCTTCAAAATTTAACAAGGCTACATTATCGGTTGTAGAAATAGATTTGATTCCTTTTACAGAAGATGCTGAAGTAATTAAAGTTCCTTTATCTTTTTTATTAAATGTGTTTAAAATCCGCAAATTTATATTCTTTTCCAACAAGGGAATGATCGTTTTTGCATGTAGAATAGTGGCTCCAAAATGAGCAAGTTCATTGGCCTCTGAAAATGATAATTGTTCAATCTTTTTAGCATCAGCGACCATCTCTGGGTTGGCAGTGTAAATACCACTAACATGGGTATAATTTTGCAACTCATCTGCATCTAAATAATTTGCTAATAAAGCAGCCGTATAATTACTACCATTTCGACCTAAAGTAGTCGTTTCTCCTTTTTTATTGGAAGCAATAAAACCTGATACTATTTGAATGGCTTTATTATTATTTTTAAAATAAGCAATTACATTTTCCTTAGAAACAGCAGATATCGGTTGTGCATTTCCAAAATTTTCATCTGTAATAATTAAAGACCTTGAATCTACAGGATTGACAAATATTTGCTGTTTTTCAAGTAAACTTGCAACCAATTTAACCGAAAGTAATTCTCCTTGAGCCAAAACCTCCTCTTTTATTTTTTGACTGTAATCACCCAACAAAGAAACACCTTCAAAAATAGTCTGTAATTTTAAAAACTCTTCCGAAAAATCAACATTACCATTGGGTTCTTGTTGATATTCTTTAAACTTATTAAACTTCGACTGAAAGTCTTTTTTTGTTGCTGCACTCTCTAAAATCGATTCTAATTGATTTGTAGAATTACCCCTAGCAGAAACGACAACCGCTATTTTTTCTCCGTCGTTGTATTTGCTTGAAATAATTTCAATAGCATTCTTTAAACCATTGCCATTCGCCAAAGATTTGCCTCCAAATTTTAAAATTTTCATCTTATTTTCTCTATAATCTTTATTAAAAATAGGTTCAATAATTTTTTGTAATTGACCGTATTCTATTAAAAAAGCATCATGACCATGAACAGAATTTATTTCATAATAAGTTACGTTCTCTTTGGTCAATGCCAACTTTTTATA
>MDTG01291805.1_pt1 | contig 11167 bp, 13 predicted proteins | sample 811421 | NCBI WGS metagenome assembly MDTG01 (sample SAMN05326645, study PRJNA326480) | marine metagenome | isolation source: seawater | place: Pacific Ocean: South East | collected 2011
AAGTAATATCTTTTTCAATTTTTTCTAGTTCATTTCTTTTTGCAGTAACATCTGCTTGTAATTTTTTTTCTATTTTTTCATTATAAGAAATATCATGAAGTTTCGAAGTAAAATAATCATTATTTTTACAAAGAACACTCTCTATAGTTTCTTTAGCATCATGATTAATATTATGCATATAAACATTTTTATCAATTTTACGCATATTTGAAATTATTAAATATATAAAAGCAAATTGTTCTCTTGAAATATAACCATATCCTGCCTGGTAATGTGAATTTGCCGTATTTATTACTATTTTGCAACCATTTAAAACTTGCTTTCCAAACCCCATATATATGGCAGTAATATCAGTTAGAACCTCATTTTCATATCGACGTATTTCTGGTATTGCATTCAAACCATCTTGTATATTATTTCTTGATAATATTTCATGGGATATTTCATGAGCAAGAACACAAAGAATAGCATCTTTTGATTTTATTACATTTGGATCTATCTCTATAAATACATCATCTCCACTAGATTCAATATGTCCTGCAGTATTTTTTTTTTGAGTAGCAATTGTAATTGTAAATACTAATTTAGACAAACCCACAAAATTGGCCATATGCTTTGCTAGTTTTTGAAGAGAAATAATATCATTTTTATTAAATTCTACTGGTTGATAAAAAAGAAAATTTGCATTTGATCCTAGTCTTTTCTCTAAAGTAATGATTTTATCAATAAAAGAATTTATAATTTGATCGTGTGTCATATTTTTAATTAATAATTATTAATTATGTTTTAGCTTTTAGTAAAGTAATTGTCCCAAACATTAAAAAGCAAAAATTAATAAACCAAACTGAAAGAAATGGAGGTAATATTCCATTATATCCTAATGTTTTTCCAAATGTAATTAAAGCGTAATACATAAATATAACCATTATGCTTAACCCTATACCGACTGCACTATTTCCTCTTGGCTTTTGAATTGATAGTGCTATTCCAAAAATAGCCATAATGAGTGGTACGCATGCAAACGCTGTTTTATAATTTTTATTTACAAGCCACCTTGTGGCATCGATGCCATTTTTTTTAAACTTTACAATAAGATCTGATAACTCCCAATAATCCATTTCTTCGGGCTTGACAAAATCTTTTTTTATTATAGAAGGATTAATATCTTCTATATATAGTTCTTTTCTTTTAAATGATTTGTATTCATAAATTTCATTTTCCCACAATCTTGTGGATCCATTTATTAATATCCAATTATTATTTTTTGGATCCCAAGTCATTTTTTTAGCATCAATTCTGTATTTTAAATCGGATCCATCATATTCTTGTAATGATATGTTGTATCCAGTATCATTTTTATAATTGAATTTTTTAATTTCTAAAAATGAATTATTTAGATGATAGAAAATGTCAGTTTTTCTATTTTTAATATATTTAGAACTATGTGGTTTTAATTTTTTTTCAATATCAAATCGTTTTTGAATAGATTTTACTACTATAATATTTTCGAAGAAAAAAGAAATAAAGCAAAATATAATGCTGCATATGATGATTGGTAGGCCAATTCGTCTAATACTAGTGCCGGCTGCTTTAATTGCAGTTATTTCATTATTTTTTTGTAAGGACCCAATTGTATGAATAGTTGCAATTAACATAGACATAGGTAATGCAATATTTATGAATAGAGGAATTGTATAAATATAATATAAAAGTATCTCTTTACTTGTTAAGTTTCTATCGATGAATTTATCTAGAAAGTCTATTACATTTACAATAACAAATATGATTATAAATCCTAGTAGTACTGTTAATAGGGTCGAAATAAATCGTTTTAAAATATATTGGTCAATTATTTTTTTCATGAATTTTTAGAACATTCGCTTATTAAAAATATAAAAAAACTATGAATAAATATTCATAGTTTTTTAATTTATAGTAATAGTTGCTTTAATTCTATACGAGATATAGATAAGTAATTCTCCTAAAAATCTATATCTCCAAACAGAATTGCATTAAATGAATATATAAGGATTAGTAAATTGAGCAAGGTAAAGTCAAAGTTATTAGATAAAGATGGAATATCAAAAATAATTGTAAGACTATCTCATGAAATTATTGAATCTCAAAAAGATTTAAATTCTCTTGCGATTATTGGGATTAGAACTAGAGGTGAAATCATCGCCAGAAGAATTATTGAAAATATATCTAAAAATTATAATAAAGAGATTGATTTTGGCATCCTTGATGTTACTTTTTATAGGGATGATTTTAGTGAAAATTTAGGTTCTCCAAAAGTAGGTCCATCTGAAATAAATTTTGATATTAATAATAAAAACATCATATTAATTGATGATGTTCTCTATACAGGTAGAACAATTAGGGCAGCTATGGATGAACTATTTGCATTTGGTAGGCCTGGCTCTATTAAGCTTGGCGTAGTTGTAGATAGAGGACATAGAGAACTCCCAATTAAAGCTGATTTTGTAGGAAAAAACTTTCCAACTTCAGGTAGTGAGCATGTTCATGTATTGGTCAAAGAGATAGATGAAAAGGAAGAAGTTAATTTAGTAGAATATTAAAATGAAAAAAATAAGTACTAAACATTTATTAGGATTAGAGCATATATCAAAAAATGATATAGAAACTATAATAGATGTAGGATTTACATTTAGGGAAGTATTAGAAAGACCCATAAAGAAAGTTCCTGTTCTAAATGGTAAAAATATAGTCAATTTATTTTTTGAAAATTCAACAAGAACAAAAATTTCATTTGAGTTAGCTGAAAAGCGATTGTCTGCAGATGTAACCAATTTTTCTGCAAGTTCATCAAGTGTACAGAAAGGAGAAAGTTTAAAAGATACAATCCAAAATATCCATGTTATGAAAATGGATTGTGTAGTTATGAGACATCCTGTGCCAGGTTCATGTTTACAGTTAACAAATTATGTAGATATTCCTGTTGTTAATGCAGGAGATGGTACTCATGAGCATCCAACACAAGCATTATTAGATATGATGAGTATAAAAGAAAAGTTTGGTAGAATCAAAGGACTTAAAATAGGTATAGTAGGTGATATATTGCATAGTCGAGTTGCCTTGTCTAATATTTATGGTCTTACAAAATTAGGAGCTAAGGTTAAGCTATGTGCTCCTCCACATTTACTTCAAAAAGGAATTGAGGATTTAGGTGTTTCTGTAACTTATGATATTGATGAGCTAATTGAATGGTCTGATGCAATTAATGTTCTTAGAATTCAGAGAGAAAGAATGGGGATAGGATTAATACCATCAATTCGTGAGTATAGAACTTTTTTTGGAATTACTAATGAGAGAATTAAAAAGCATAAAAAAGAAATAATCATTATGCATCCTGGTCCTATTAATAGAGGAGTAGAAATTGATAGTGAGGTCGCAGATAGTGATCAAGCAATTATTTTGGATCAAGTTTTAAATGGCGTGGCTGTTAGAATGAGTGTTTTATATTTATTATTAGGGAGCAAGGATTTTGATTAGTGATATAAGTAAAATTAAAGGTTCTATCTTATTAAAAGGTGGTAAAGTGTATGATCCTTTTCAATTAATAAATAAAAAAACTGATATTTTAATAAATGATGGTATAATAACTAAAGTCAGTGAAAACATTTCGGTTTCTAATAGTTATAAAGTTATTGATTGTAAAAATTATATCATTACAAATGGATTTATTGATATGCATGTTCATTTTAGGGAGCCTGGTTTTGAATTTAAGGAAACAATAGAAACTGGCTCTTTAGCAGCTTTTTATGGAGGCTTTACGAGAGTCTGCACTATGCCAAATACTGATCCAGTTATAGATTCTCCAGAACTAGTTAAATTTATTATAAATGCATCTGAAGAATTACCCGTACATATTCATCCTATAGGAGCCATTACAAAAGGTCAGAAAGGTAAGGAGTTAGCAGAAATCGGAGAGATGGTATTAGCTGGTGCAGTAGGAATTTCAGATGATGGTTTGCCATTAAAGAATTCTCAATTGATGCGTTATGCATTAGAGTATGCAAAGAAATTTAATATTCCAGTAATTAATCATGCTGAAGATTGTTGTTTGGTTAATGAAGGTAGTATGCATGAAGGTGATATGTCTCTTAGATTAGGCCTAGTTGGTAATCCTGATATATCTGAATCAACTATGGTTTATAGAGATCTTGCTATTGCTGATTATATTGGAGGTAGAATTCATATACCTCATGTTTCTTCATATAAATCTCTAGAAGTTATTAAATTCTTTAAAGATAAAGGTGTAAATGTTACAGTTGAGGTAACTCCTCATCATTTATCTTTAACTGATAAAATTTTAGAAAATTTTGATACAAATGCAAAAGTTGCTCCACCAATAAGATCAGAAAAAGATAGAAATGCACTTGTCGATGCTATTGAGTCAGGCTTAATTAATTGTATTGCTACTGATCATGCACCTCATTCTATTGTAGATAAAGATAAAGATTTTAAAAATGCATCTTGTGGTATGATTGGTTTAGAATCAGCTTTTGGGGTGGTTAACAAAGCTCTTAATAAAAAATGTTCTATTGAATCAATAATAGATCTTTTTACTATTAATCCTAGTCAAATAATTAATATTGAACCAAATTCCATTAAAGCTGGTAACATAGCGGAATTAAATATTGTAGATTTTAATTGTAAGTGGATATTTGATAAAAAAACAATATATTCAAAATCTTCTAACTCTCCATTCTTAGGTCAGAAGATGATTGGTAAAGTTTTAGCTACAATTAATAAAGGTTACATTACTAATAAGATATAGTTAATTGATAAATTTAGTAAATTAGCCCTTTTATTTTGTTGTGCCATTCAATCGTTTTTAATGCATTAAATAAAAAATTATTTATTTTTATATATTAATTACTTGACTTGATACGTTTCTGGCTCATAACTTAACGGGCTGTAATTAAACTAAAATTTTAATTTGTAGAAATTCTTTATGGAAACTAATTATATAAAAGCAAGTCAAATTGATAAAAAATGGTTTGTTGTTGATGCTACTAATAAAACACTTGGGAGGTTATCTTCTAAAGTGGCACAGATTTTAAGGGGTAAGAACAAGGTTAATTATACTCCTCATATGGATATGGGTGATTTTGTTGTTATAATTAATGCTGACAAAGTAAAACTATCAGGTAAAAAAGAGTCTAGTAAGGATTATTTTAAACATACTAATTATCCTGGTGGTGCAAAAAATATATCTATTAAAGTTATGATGGAAAAAAAACCTGAATTTATTTTAATGAATTCAATTAAAGGAATGCTTCCTCATAATCGTCTTGGTAGAAAAATACTTACACATTTAAAAGTTTATGCAGGAAATGAACATCCACATTCTTCACAACAACCGATAAAATTGGAGTTATAAAACTATGCCAGAGACAGTAGATATTGCATTAGGGAGAAGAAAAAGATCAATAGCTAGAGTTCGTTTTATAAAAGGTAAGGGTAACATTCTAATTAATGATAGAGAGGTTTCTGAATATTTTAAAAGACCTTCTCTTGTTATGGAATTAAAGGAACCTTTATCTATTGTAGAATTTGATAATAAAAATGATATTCTGGTTAATGTTAAAGGTGGTGGTTTATCTGGGCAGGCAGGAGCTGTAAGATTGGCTATTGCAAGAACTTTACAAGAAATAAATCCTGATTTTAGAAGCAAATTAAAAAAAGCAGGTATGTTAACTAGGGATTCAAGAGTTGTCGAAAGAAAAAAACCTGGTCAACCAGGTGCTAGAAAGAAATTCCAATTTTCTAAACGTTAATCTAAATTAAAAAGAATGGATAATATGAATATAGAAGAATTATTAGAATCAGGTGCACATTACGGTCATCCTGTAAGTAAATGGAATCCACAATTTAAACCCTTTATTGCTACTAAGAAAAATGGTATTTACATTATTAATTTACAATTAACACTAAATTATTTAGATAAAGCTGTAAAAGAAATGGTGAAAATATCTGAAAAGGGTGGAAATATTTTATTTGTAGGTACAAAAACACAAGCCAAAGATTTAGTTCAAACTTCTGCAGATAGATGTGGAATGTTTTATATTGTTGAAAGATGGTTGGGAGGAACTCTAACAAATTTTGCAACAATTAAAAAAAGTATTAGAAGGTTAGTTATGTTAGAGAAAGAATCTTCTCCAATATATAAAAATAAAACTAAAAAAGAACGTCATATGTTAAAAAGAGAAAAGTTAAAGCTTTCTGATTTACATAGAGGTATTAAAGATATGAAACATTTGCCAAGTGCTCTATTTGTAGTTGATGCAAATCATGAAAAAATTGCTGTTGCAGAAGCTAAATGTTTAGGTATTCCTACTTTTGGTTTAGTAGATACTAATACAAATCCATTTTCCTTAGATTATCCAATACCTGCTAATGATGATTCAATTAAGACTATAAAATTAATAATGTCATATATTTCAGATTCTATTCTTGAATCTGTAGGTGGATCTCAAAATAAAGAGGTAATTGAAGATTCTGTTAAAAATACAGAAAAAGATGTATCAAATGATGAATCTGATAAGTCTATTAATGAAGATGATAGTCCAAAACAGTAAACTAATTTTTAAAAATATTTATATTAAATTTCAGGGAGTTTTATGTCTATAAGTGCACAAGAAGTAAAAGATTTAAGAGATCGATCTGGTTGCGGTATGATGGAATGTAAAGAGGCTTTAGTGGAAGCCAATGGTGATCAGGAAAAAGCATTTGAAGTTTTAAGAAAAAAAGGTGCTGCTAAAGCTCAGAAAAAAGCAAGTAGGGACGCTAGGGAGGGTAGTATAGTTTCATATATTCATCCTGGAGCAAAGTTAGGTGTATTATTAGAATTGAATTGTGAAACAGATTTTGTAGCTAATACAGATGATTTTAAAGATTTAGCAAATGACATTTGTATGCATATTGCAGCGACTTCTCCGTTATCTGTAAAAGTTGAAGATGTATCAAAAGAGATAGTTGAGAAAGAAAAAGAAATTTATACTGAACAGGCTCAGAAGAGTGGTAAACCAGAAAATATAGTAGAAAAAATGGTTGAAGGAAGATTGAAGAAGTTTTATCAGGAGAATGTTCTCTTGGAACAAAATTTTGTTAAAGATCCTTCAAAGACAATAATGGATTTAATAACTGAAAAGGTCTCCGTCTTAGGTGAAAATATTATTGTAACTAATTTCTCAAGGTTTCAAGTAGGCGAAAAATAATCAAATATAAATCATTCTATGGGTAGAAAAGCCATAAGCTTTAAAAGAATCCTTCTGAAAATCAGTGGAGAAGTTTTGGCTGGTAATAAAAGCTTTGGTATTGACCCAAATTTAACTCAAGAAATTGCACGTAGAATAAAAGAAATACATTCTCAATCTATAGAAGTAGGTATTGTAATTGGGGGTGGTAATATTTTTAGAGGTATGGCTGTATCTGAACAAGGTATGGATAGAGTTGCTGCTGATTACTTAGGTATGATGGCAACAATTATGAATTCAGTTGCTTTACAATCAGAACTAGAAAAAATAGGATGTGATACTAGGGTTATGTCTGCGTTAAGCGTAACTCAGTTAGCGGAACCTTATATAAGAAGAAGAGCAACTCGTCATTTAGAAAAAAATCGAATCGTTATTTTTGCTGGAGGTACTGGTAATCCATATTTTACTACTGATACAGCAGCTGTTTTAAGAGGTGTTGAGATTAATGCTGATGTTATTATTAAGGGTACAAAGGTAGATGGTATATATTCAAGTGATCCTGTTAAGAATGAAGATGCAGTAAAGTATAAAGAATTATCATTTAAAGATGTTATTAAAAAAGAATTAAAAATTATGGATATGACAGCATTTACACTTTGTAAAGAGAATGATATTCCAATAGTTGTATTAGATATAAATGATGAAAAAAGTTTGTATAACTTGATTAAATTTAACAATGTAGGTACATTGGTATCATAAAAGGAGAGAATAATGATTGATGAAATATTTAATAATACAGAATCTAAAATGGTTAAAGCTTTAGAATATTGTATCCATGAGTTATCACAAATTAGAACAGGAAGAGCTTCTACTAATGTTTTAGATAATATAAAAGTTGATTATTATGGTACGCCTACACCATTAAAAAATATAGCACATGTTTCTACACCTGATGCTCAATTATTACTCGTTCAACCTTTTGATCCCTCAAGTTTAGAAATAATTGAAAAAGCAATTACATTATCAGATACTGGTTTGGTGCCTAATAATGATGGTAATGTAATTAGAATTAATGTTCCTGTTTTAACAGAAGAACGAAGAAAAGAACTCGCTAAAGTAGCTCATAAATTTGGTGAAGATGGTAAAATTTCTATAAGGAATATTAGAAGAGATGCCAATGATCAATTAAAAAAAGAAAAAGATTCAGGTTTATCTGAAGATAATCTTAAAAGAGCTTTAGATAATACTCAAGAGTTAACTGATAAATACATTAAAAAAATTGATGAAATTCTTGTTGCTAAAGAAAAAGATATTTTAAATTAATTTTGGTTAAATATTTTTTTCATTTCAATTTTTGATTTAATTAAATCATTATGATTAACATTTAAAATATTCGATATTTTTTTTATCATATATTCTTCTAAATAATATAAATCTCCATCAGATAATCCTATTTCAAACATACAACAAACAAAATCTATTTTATCCTGATAACTCCATTTTTCATTTAAGATTTTACCGAACTCAAATATATCAGTAGCATTATTTAGTTTTTGGTTTGCTATATTTATTAATTCATTAATTTCTACTTCTGAATTAATTTGGAAAAAATCAGATATAATCTCAACAATTGATTTTAATTCTGATTCTTTAAATTTTTTATCAGCCTTAGCAACCGATATAAGCATTGCAGTAGCTGCAATCATTTCAATATTATCTTTCAAAATAAATCCTTTCAATTAATTAAACAAAAATCAATTATTATATCATAAATTAATTATTAATTAATATTAGTAAAATAATATTTTAAGTAAATGCTAGAGCCTACAATTGCAATATTAGGTAGACCCAACGTAGGAAAGTCTACACTATTTAATCGTTTAGTTGGTAAACGTCAATCAATAGTTTCTCCTCAAGAAGGAGTTACGAGAGATAGAATTTATGCTAAAATTGAATGGTTAAGTAAAAAATATAATTTAATAGATACTGGTGGCTATATACCTAAGAGTAAAGATGTTATTGCAAAACAAGTTACATTTCAAGCAGAAATAGCAAGAAATGAAGCAAATTTAATACTTTTAGTTGTTGATGGAAGGGATGATATTACAAGCACTGATAGATTATTAGCAGAAGAGATAAATAAAAGTAATAAACCTTGTATTTTAGTTGTAAATAAAGTGGATACTTTAAAAAATGAAGATTTAGTATATCAGTTTTATGAATTAGGTATTAATGAGCAAGTCTATATTTCAGCTCAAAGTGGACGTCAAGTAGGATTATTGTTAGATAAAATCACTGATTTAACTCCTGATTGTGGTATAGATAATGATTTAAATAATTTTATTCATTTTTCAATAGTAGGTATGCCAAATGTAGGTAAATCTTCATTAATGAATTATATTTTAGATGAGGATAAATCAATTGTTACAAATATTGCAGGTACAACTAGGGATTCAGTAGATTCATATATTAAATATTTTAAAAAAGATATTAGAATTATTGATACTGCAGGCTTAAGAAGACGCTCTAAAGTTAATGATTCTATCGAATTTTATAGTAATTTAAGAACATTTAAAGTGATTGAGGATAGTGATGTAGCGGCTGTATTAATTGATGCTTATAAAGGTTTTGATAATCAAGATAAAAATATTATCAGATATGTAATTGACCAAGGGAAAGGGTTAATTGTAATAATTAATAAATGGGATTTAATAGATGATAAGCAGACTAATACAATGAGAGATATTGCAGATGATATGATTTATGATTTTCCTGCTTTGGCTAATTATCCAATAAAGTTTATATCGATTAAAAATAATTTTAGAGTAGGGGAAGTACTAAAGAATGTTTTAGAGATATATGTTAAAAGAAAGATTAAAATATCAACTTCAAAATTAAATTCTATATTATTAAGTATAACATCTCATTATTCACCTCCATCTACAAAAGGTAAAGAAGTAAAATTAAAATATATTGTTCAAGTTAGTTCTGCTCCTCCATTATTTGCTATATTTTCTAATCACCCAAGCCTTATTGGAGAATCTTATCGAAGATATGTTGAAAATCAAATTAGAAAAGCCATCGATTTAGAAGGAGTACCAATACGAATTTCTTTTAGAAAAAGTAAAAGTTAGTAATGTATACTATTTCTGGAAATTCTTCTGATGAATTCAAAATAAAAGGTTCATTATTCAAGTCTTATACTTTTGAAGTGAATAATATACTTGATGTAAAAAAGTATATTTCTCAATTAGAAAAAAAATTTCCAGATGCCTCTCATATTTGCTATGCATATCGTATATGTAATATTGATAATTTAGACATGTTTTATAATCCTGAAATTATAGAGTTATTTAATGATGATGGAGAACCTTCAAGTACGGCTGGAAAACCTATTTTAAATGTTTTAAAAAAGAGTGAAGTTGTTAATAGAATTGTTTTTGTAATAAGATATTTTGGTGGAACTAAATTAGGTATTAATGGCCTAATTGAATCGTATAAATATGCAGCAGAGTTAGTTGTACTTAATACCAATTATCAAAAGTGGATTTTGTATAAAAATATAGATTTAAATTTTGAATACAAGTTTAATAAATCGATTAAAAGTTTGATTTCTGATTATGAAGGGAAAATTATAAAAAGTAATTTTACAGAATCTATTTTTTTAAGTGTCAAAATACCAAATAAAAATTTAAATCAGTTTAAAAATAAAATAATTGAAAAAACTAATGGAACAATTAGTATACTTAAATAGTTATTAATTTAGTATTTGTTTTTTTTAATATAAAATGTATAATTTATCGCTCTTTCAGATATATAAGACTTAGACGCGGGGTGGAGCAGTCTGGTAGCTCGTCGGGCTCATAACCCGAAGGTCATAGGTTCAAATCCTGTCCCCGCTACAAAATTACCGTATATTAAGTGTGCGCGGTAAAGTGTCTGAT
>MDTG01010878.1_pt1 | contig 11166 bp, 10 predicted proteins | sample 811421 | NCBI WGS metagenome assembly MDTG01 (sample SAMN05326645, study PRJNA326480) | marine metagenome | isolation source: seawater | place: Pacific Ocean: South East | collected 2011
CCGCTCGTCTTCCCGGTCGTGGCCCAGGATCCGCGCGAAGCAGAAGAGGCCCGCGAGCGCGTCGTTCGCCGCGTACCGGATCATCGCCGGCGTGTAGGTCCGCTGGCCCCAGGAAGCTGTGCTCTGGTGCTTTGATAGTCGTCTTCCGCCTAACGACGCCACTAAGCCCCGCAAGCCCCGTCGTGTCAGCGAGGGAAACCTCGCTTCCGCTAGCGGCGCCAGATCCACTAAACCGCGCACAGTGAGACCAGGAGCATGCCTCGACAAGGCGTTCGTATCCTCCGACAAAGCAACCCCAACTTTCAGGACGGAGGGATCTTCCAACAGATTTTGTAGAGAAGCTGGTATATGCCGCATATTTTTCAATAAGAATAGAACAACAAGATCATGAGAAGCAAGCTGCAGCACGCTCACCGAGTTCTGCTCAAAACCTTTCCGGAACGTCGGCGGCCGTTCCGTGTCGAACCCGAGGCACTGCAGCTCCTTCCCGTGGAGCGTGAGGGACGAGTCGCCCTGTTCCAAAGCCTTCCGTAACCTTTTCACGCCGAGGTCGAAGCCCGTTTCACTCGCACAAAGTAAAACCTCCGCGTCCTCGGCGGCGTCGAAGCGCGGCAAGTTTTTTATGGCGTCCTTGTCAACGTCCGTTATGGTCGCGTCCGGCGGCAGGAGTTCGGAGAGCGTCGGTCTCTGGTCAAAACCATTCAGCAGCGACTTCTGTAATTGTCTTATGCCGTTGACGAAGCCGATGCGGCCCCGCGGTAAAGTTTTGCTCGTCAAATGCGGGGGCTTGGGCGACGAGTACGCTCTAGCTTGGTGCGGTTGCTTTCGCGCGGCGACGACGAAGGTGCGCTGCGGCCTCCGGGGCGCGCGCCGGGCCGCGGCGCGGAGCAGCATGAGTGGCTGGGGCCCTCGCGCCGCCCTCGGAGCACCACAATGACACACCCCCTGGGTCCCACACGGCTCCCCCTCGGGGACTACAGAGGCACACTCGCCAGCAAGAGCTATCGAAGAGCTACCGCCTCGACAGCGTACAGCGGTCCAAACACGCTCGGGGGGGGTCGTGCGTGAGTGGTTTGAGGCTCGACGTAGGAGGCAGCTAGTGGGCCAATCACGCTAGCTAGTGTGTAAAGCAAAGCATGCTACGGTCATCGGGACGGCGTGCGACGGATCTGCGAGGGATTTTGGGCTGTTTGCGTTAGCTATTTTTCCAAGCAAAATCTCTCAGCTCGTATTTTGGCAGCGTCGCCTGCCCTCGGGACGAGCGTGAGGGACGTCTCGCGCGTCTCGCGGCAAGCGCTGATAGGTAGACGTGACTGCTCGCGCGAAACCGCGGGCGCCCGGGCGCGAGCAAGCGAGAAAACTCGACCAGAGAGCATTCACACCAAAAGCTCACGATGGCCGACACCGCGCGCCACGTCAACACCATGGAGGCCCACCACGCCCCGAACTGGAGTAGGAAGCAGCACGTCGACGGCGCCCACGACAAGCCGAGCGCGACGTCCGGGAGCCACGGTCGCAAACCGCACAACGCGACGAGACCGAAGACGAAGCACGCGCCCGTCGACAATGAATCGTGGTCCCACGCCGACGCGCGGGCTGCGAGACTAGGTCGGACCGAATCCCTGAGCGGTTATCTGTTCGGCTCCGCGTTCTCCGCTCCGGAGCGCCAGCGCCCCGCCGAAGAGAATAGGAGGTTGTGGCCCGAGGAGCACGACGAGGACGCCGCGACGTACTTCACGCCCTTCGACGAGGGGCGAGCCGGCGTCCGCCCGGACGGTCCCGAGACGACGTCGACCGGTCCGTTGAGTTATGCCTCTGCAAAACTTAGTGTGAAAACTCGCCTAGACCACTGAAGCTGGCGCCCAGGGGTTCTTGGCTGTCGCGTGGGTCCAAGGAGTCACGCGTCTGATGGTTTTATTGAGGAGGGAACAGCCAGACCGTTAAAAAAGCAGTGTGGGCTAGGGTCTGTAAGACACTAGCAAGCGCGGAAACGTCCGGCGTAACAATAACAGCGGAAAGAAACGTACACAAACAATACTTACCGCCGCTTCTTCCCCCGAAGCTTTGCATACGCCTTCGACTTCCGCCGCGCGGTCTTCTTCTGACCTCTCAAATTCTTGACGGACTGGTGCGCCTTTGACGCCGCGGCCGCCGGGTTGTCCAGGGCCTCCAGCGCCAACAAATCGGGGTCGTCCTCGTCGACCTTCTTTCGCCGGCTCTTCTTATGCCTCCTTTCATCTTCCGCGAATTCACTCCAGTCGTCCAAAATCTGGTCGTGCTGGCCCTTGCGCTTGCGCGGCTCGTCTTTCTTCTTCTTGGGGACGGGCGGCGCCGCCGACGCCGCGCGCTTCTTCTCCTCCCTGACAACCTTCTCGGCCGCGACCCGTTTCAGGCGCGCCGCTTCTCTCTTCTCATCAGCATATTTGATGCTCCCGGTCTTCACGTCGCGCCGCTCGAAATCAAAAGCTAAAGCCCAGTCCTTGCCCCGCTTCCCATTCGCTTTGGCCCGCTTCCGCAGCTCCGGCATGTCAGGTAATTTTAACAAAGAATAGAGTCGCGCCGTCGAACCGATGCTCACCTTCTCCCACCGGAAGATGTACGGCAATCGATGCTCGAGGTAAGCTCGCACATGACTAGTGAAGGCGATCGTGCCCTTCTCGAGGATGGCCCGATCTCTGATGCACGCGTCCTCCAGGGATGTTCGTAACCCATCAGAGTTCGATACTTCCACTTCGACGGGTGCCGTCGCGGCCCCCCTTAGTCTCAATAATTCGGGATAGGCGTCCTCGTGGGGCTCCAACAACAACACCGCCCTGCCAGCTCTACCAGCGCGAGCCGTCCGGCCCGCCCGATGCACATGAGTGTCGGGTTTTTGCGGAGCGTCGACCTGTACCACTAAATCAACATCATCAACATCCAGGCCCCGCGCGGCGACGTCCGTGCATAATAAAGCGACTCTGTCCGAAGTACATTCGCGGAACTGGGCCCAGACGGCGCGTCGCTTTTTTGGGGCCATCTTGCCGTGTAGAGAATCGATGCGAGGGAGGCCTTCTTCGTTGACATTTGCGGCTCTGAGGGCCCTTCCGAAGAAGTCCACGGCGGCGCAGGAGTCGAAGAAGACCAACGCCTTCCTCGCGGTTTTGAGTAAGTCCAGGGCACACCGCAATTTATCTTCTGCTCGACAGATGACATGCTGCGAAATCAGCTCGGTCGGCGTCTTGCCCGTTTCCGAGCCAGAGTTGACCTTGACGCTTACCGAAGCGGGGTTCCTCAATCCCGCCCTCGCCAGGTCTCGGACGGCTCGCGTTTGTGTTGCTGAAAACAAACACGTCCGTCGTTGTCGAGGTAAGCGTTTCATGATGCGATCGATTTGTAAGGCAAAACCCAACTCTAACAACACATCAGCCTCATCTAGAATGAGCAATTCAACGCCCGCTACGTCTAGGATGCTTCGTGACAGCAAGTCGTCGAGGCGGCCGGGCGTCGCTATGAGTATATCGCATCGTTCCGGCGCCTCCACTGTTGAACCGCCCGTGATCAACTCGCTGTTAAGGGAATGCGCTTTGCACAGCGTGGCGAAGACTCGGGAGGTTTGAGCTGCCAATTCGCGAGTGGGACTCACGCAGACAACACGAATAGGTCCCCTTTCTAAGCGCGAGCAGGCCTCGACCGCCGCGACGGCGAACGCTATTGTTTTTCCTGACCCTGTGACGGCCTCGGCGACGACGTCTTTTTGTGTTAAGAGCAGTGGTAATGAGGCGGCCTGGACCGGCGTCATTGTTGAAAAGTGGAAGTCTCTTTGGAGACATGTTAATGTGGCCTCGCTCAGCGCCGGACGTAATGAGGCGAAGGACTGCTGCGCCATTTTTACGTCTGTTGCGTCGTCCGCGTATCGCCCACTGCTGCACACACACTGCTCTGCAAGGCGGTAGAGCTCACCGCGTGGCGTGCGGTGGCTGGGCTGGCAGGAGCTGTGCTGTAGCACTCCCACGCACTCTCTCACACAGGCGGAAAGGCCTGTAAGGGCCCGGTTTTGCTTTGCACTGCAGCTGCAAAAGTGCTTTCTAGTGTATTACCGACGCTAGCTCCGTTTTTGACGCCGCCGCGTTTTTGAGAGCACTGATTGCTGGCCCAGCGGTGTGCAGGCGGCTAAATATTGCCCACGCGCATCCCAGCTAGCTGCGCGCGCTTCACATTTGCCCGACACCCAATCAGCACCACAGAGAGGCTGCTCTCAGCCGCTCCGATTTGCAAAATCGGTGCGAACGAGTCCTCGGAGGCCAGTGCTACGCCCGAAGAAAGCACAGCCATGGTCCAATGGAGGGTGGGTGATTCGGTAGACTACGAGGTGATTGGTCCGCGTCAGAAAAGATCTCGACGACGGCGGCGCACTCGTTCTCTCGACGCGACCTCGCCACGCGCTCGACGGGACGGCTCACACAGGTCAACGGCACGTGGTATCCGGGCTACATCGCGCGCAGTGATTCAAAAACGCTATATTTTAAGTACGAGGCCACGAAATTCAAGTCGTACGAGGAGCCGATCAAGAAGGCGGACCGCGACGACCTCGCGCGCCTCCGCGCGGGCTCGGGCAGCGGACCCCCGGCCGCCGCCAAAAAGAAGAAGCCCGCTACCAAGGCTAAATCGCCGGCGAAAAAGAAGACCGTGGCGAAGCCCGCGGCGCGCAAGCCTGCGGCGAAGCCTGCGGCCAAGAAGCCTGCGACCAAGAAGTCGTGCGAGCCCGCGTCCCCCGCCGCGCCGTCGCCGCGGCGCCACGCGACACCCCGGCGCAGGCCCGCGAAGAAAAAACCAGCGGTCAAGAAGAGTCCCGCGAAGAAGAAGTCGCCCGCCCGCAAGAAAAAGAAGTAGCAGTCTAAGGACAGTATATTTACTCGCGACGACTACGTGAAATTGAACCTGCGCGGAAATGAACCCGTGAGTCCCACGCCATCGACGATTGATTTCGACGCAGCGCGCGACCACCCCGTCGTGATGATCTTCTCTTGGGTGGGAGAAGGTACTCCTCTATGAGTGAAGGTCCAATCGGCCGGCCAGATCAGCGTCAATCCTTTCTTCGGCGACACGATTAAATTTTGGTGGCAGAACTCCGTGCCGCCGGCGTCGGTCACGTCGTTGAGATAGGTCATGAACACTAAGTGGCGAGAACCTTCGGGCTCTCCTCTACCTGTTCTCTCAGTATGAAACGTCTTATACCCTCCACTGGGTGGGTATAATTGGACATTCGTCCGACCCGTGATGGAGAACGCTCCATAAGCCCCGGCATACGGATAATCTTCCAAATACAAACCCATGGCCGCCTTCAAGCTCAAAAGGTACCTTCTCCAGGCAATAGAAGGGTCGTTCGCCGGGAAACTCATCTCCAGGGAATCTTTCACGGACGTATCCACGACAGGTTCGCCGTTCGCCGCGTTCGAGACCATGCCCCTTAACTGAGGCCTCTCGTGGAACTCCTTCACGAGGTCATCAGCGACGGACTCGTCTTCTATTAAAAACGCGCCCGCGAACTGAGGGGCGACGCCGTCGGCGTTGAGCACTTCGTATCTAGAAACGGGCGGGACACCATCTAATCCGGGAGGGAGGGGCTCCAACGGTTTGGGCGCCTTTGGCGCTTTTTTGGCCTTCTTCTTCGGCTTCGTGGCCGCGAAGCCGCCCTTGGCGAGGCCGGTTGCCGGTTGTAGGAGTAGTGCTAATGCGAGCCACCGTGTGATCATCTTGCGTGATACGCGTCGATGGCGTAACGTGTCGCTGCCGCTGGCCGAATGAGCCCTGGTATTGGAGGAGGGTGTTCTCTGCGGCTGCCGCGTGAATCGGTGCGCAGCGAGCTCTGCCTCGAAGGGCGGACTGTAAGGTCTCTTTCCCCAGCGCGCCTTATATATATAATCCCTTGTGGAGTGCCTTTGGCGGTGTTTGCAGTACGTCGTCGGCTAGAGTCCTTATGCCGCTAGATAATGCCAGCTGTGCACGGGCAGCAGCGCATATATAATCGCGCATTTACACATCTCAGCAGTCACAGCTGTTGCATTAGTGCACGCACCCAGCTGCACGCGCATCAGCAACTCCTGTGGTTACAGTACAGGACCAGCACAGCTCTGCCTGCAAGACTGCTCTCACAAGACTGCAACTCATGAGCGACCGCGAGACCCGCATGATGGCGCGGATGCGGCGCGAGGACGAAGCGCGGCGGGCACGGCGGGACCAGATTACGACCTACGGCCTCGTCGCTGTTATTGTGACGTTCGGCGGCGCCAGGTACGCGGGCCACCGGAGCCTCGAGCGGGCGTGCCTGGCGCTCCTCGGCGCGTTCGGGCTCTACGCCGTCGGCGTCCGCTGCGGCGTCTTCTATCCACGAATATCGCGTCGACGGCGCGGATGCGGGGCGCTTCGAAAGAGACGGGCTTCGTACCACACGCAGGTCGCGCTCGCGGCCATGAACGCCTACTCCGAGTCCATCATGCAGCTGCCCGAGCCCGATAGTGATGATGAGGACCACGACCACAGCCACTTCCATGCGGGGAGTATTGAGAGTAGCGACTCGGAGGACGATAAGAACAAATAACTTAAACACACACACTATTTCTCGAGCGCCCGTATGCGCTCTCTCAACAGCTCGACCTCGGCGTCCGCCGACGGCCTCGTCAAAACGGGGAGTCTTCTGGAAGCAGACGCGTCGTAGACCGGCGACCGGAAGCGCTCCCCGTCACTCTCAACGACCCTCCAGAGACTCACGGCGTCGTCTCCACACCTCTCCGCGTCCGAGTCCCGCAGAAAGTTCCCGAAGAACCGCGAATACACGGCATCTTTCAAAAACGCCAGTAATGATTCGGTGAACTCGAACGACGACGGCGCGCCCCTTCTTAAAGTAAGAACGCACTCCAGGAACTGCTCGAAGACCGGACCGGACTCGCCCTCGCCCCTCGAGCCGCTTCTCATCGCGAAGGGGTGGCCGAAGGCGCAGAAGTCCTTTTCTATGAGTACTGAGAAGCCTTTTATGGTTCGAAAATATGGATCAACGATGAGCTGAGCCAAGGCACACACCTGCGGCGTGCGGTCCCAGCCGTCGCTACAGTGCACGAAGCACGGGTCGCCTCTCTCTAAATGATCAGCTACCACTTTCGCTGCACTAATCAACGATTGCACATACACCGGCCATCGACTTTCATGCAAAGCTCTATAATAATCTTCTAGGGAAGACGCTTCGGACAACCGTTTCTTCGAATTGCAAATGACGTGGAAGTTCTCGAGGTCCAGAAACTCCAATGTGGCCGCCCTCGACCCACCTAATTTGGCAGTGGTCTCGTGCCCCTTGCCCACCAGCTTATTCGCGTTGGCGGCGACGATGCTTCTACAATCACAAATGCGCAAGATCGGCGCCGTCGTGGATTTGTAGGGCGAACTATTGGCGAAGTTCTCCTCATCATCAAAAGCAGTAGGGTCGGCCAGGCGCGCGGCGACGGCGCCCCTAGACCTAGCGGCGGCCGCGCGCACATGCAAGAGAGCGGCGTCGTCGACGTGCGCTCCACTTAGACCGGACTTGGGCTGCGACGCTCTTATTAAGGCCGCACCAGTTGCTCGATCGTACCACGTCAAGGTAGGTACTCGACGCTTCGAGCGCCACCTACTCCCTTCCTTGAGTCGGGCGTCGCTCAAGGCCGCCGGCACGATGAGCAGAGGAGGATACGTCGCACACAGCTCATAATTTGCATTCGCGTCCGTGAAGCGCCATCTACTATCCGTGGCGACGCCCTGCCTGGCGAACTCGGCGCTCAAGTCGACATCGGCACCTATTGTGGACGGCGCCCGCGTTGCTCTCGGTTCGATGAAGCGCTGGAGCTTGCGCCGCCGCGCCGCGCGATCATCTAAATCGCCGAGGCCGAGCCTTGACAAAAGCTCGGTGTCCTCATCAGCTTCGTCGACAACAGCCTCTTCCACAGGAGCCTCCGATGGTCTCGCATAGAACCTATCTTCGTCGACGCGCCACTGCCACTCGGACCGGCACCAGCTCCAATCGCGGTTCGTGGCACTGCGGGACGAGAACGTGATGGATTTATATGATCTAGTAGTAAGCACCAGCACCAACGCGTCGTCCCTTTGAATGACCTCCACATTTAATATAGACGCGTGCGGCACGCTTTGTACATCTAACGTGTGCGCCACGTGTAGGAATCTATGAGACGTCACGATCAGACAGCCTCTATCTACATCCGCGAAGGCGTCCAGGGCTTGTTCCGACGCTGGTATCAAACTCCCATCCACGGTCTCGAAGCAAGCACTATGGACGCTCGTGCCCGGCGGGTACAACTCTGATAAAGACACGGGCCAGGTGTGCTTCGACGTTTGAGGTGGTATCGTAGCGACTTGTGCCGGTTTCTTTTCAGAAGTTCTCGTCGCCTTCACGAGCACCGTGCCTTTCACACAACCGTCGCGCAGCAACTGGATATGTCGTTGGCCCTCTTCATGGAAGAAGCGGCCGCGTCCCACAACGTCGTCGCGGACCGCCGACGACTTGGACTTATCTCGAGCCGTAACAATGACGTAGGCGCCAGCTATTCGCGTCGACGATGGCAATGTCATCGCGAAATTGTTCCCGTCGCTGAGGACGCGGCCGTCGGGTGCTCTTACCTCTATCGCGATGTTGCGGACGCCGTCGGCTGAGTAATCCAGCAACGCCACGTCATAAGAAACGTCTTCATCCGCATGATGTGCTGGAGGCGGCGGCGTCGCGCTCCGGCCGCGGCCCAGCCGCGCCCAGCAGTCGTCGCAGACGCGCTCCGATTCGTTCGTAGTGGTCGTGAGCATCGAGGCGGCCGTGGCCAGCGTCGTTTTGGCTAACTGTGCTGATACATTACGTATGGACGACGACGGCCGCTGGATCGAGTCCAAACGCATGCTCCGGCTCGAGCAGGCGCCGCACACGAGCCGCGCGCAGCTCCGGCAGTGGTGCCTCCTATTGGTAAAGGAGAAGGCCTGGTGGCAGAGCAAACAGTGCGGGCTCGCGCCGTCGTCCATCCAGGGTCTCGCAGCCATCGTCGCACGCTCCTATACCAGTGCTAACTCCTTCTGCCTGTCCCTGTGGCCGTCTTTGCTCGACTGCGCTCTGCGGAGTTAGCTAGCGGCCTGTAAGACACTAGCAAGGAAAGCCATACTACGAGTCTTAATAAGTCGCTCGCCAAAACGAGAGAATGTTCCACACAATGCCATTGTCCCCTTGGCGGACGAGGAACTCGAGTGCGCGCTCCTGGCGCGTGTCGCGGCCGCGCGGGCTCCGGCGTCGCGCGCGAGGAAGTTTGACTCGGCCGCGCGCGACGAGGGAGCGGAGCCGCAGGATCTGTTTGTGGGGTAGTCTGCAATGGGCCTTCCAGCTGCCGGCCGCGCGCACGCTCGCGACGAGATTTCTGATCGCAACGCCGTGTTCGGTACCAGCGTCAATCTGATTCAGGCGCTCTTCGAATGTCCGAGTCGTCGGATTATCGGAATCCAACGACGCGCCTGCCCTCAATAACGTTGTCACTATATCGATGGTTGACTCAGATGCCTCCATAATCGAAAAGAGGGGTGTAGCTAATTGCAAATTTAGGGCTCCACTACTGGCTCCAGTTCTAGAAAGAGGTGATACGCGCTGGCGCCAATCGAGAGTCACACCGAGGCGCGTTGCTACGGCGCCGCTGCGGCTCGTGGGCAAAATATATAGTTACCCGAGAAAACCCGTTTTAGTGGAGGCTGACCCCCAAAAAAACTGCGCCACCAGCACGCCATCGCCGCGACCCCAAAGAGACCGCTCTTAACGAGGGAGCACCCACTTACGCGCGGGCGGGAACTCCAAAAACCTAGGCGTAGGCCCCGGACATGATCACGTCGTCGATCTTCAGAATCATCTTGACGACCTGCGTCGGTGTCGCGTGGCGCCGCGGTCTTCGGGACGCGACGCGTCTCCGTCCGAGACGGCGCCGGGTGGTCTCAATTTCGATTTCGGACGCCGCATCGCGGACCTGCGTCGCGAGCTGGACCTGCTGCTGCTTGCCGATCAAGGTTTCAAAAACCTTCTGGCGCTTCATGTCGTTCGTGCCCTGTTGCAGACAATCAACACCTAAGAAGGGGCAGTCCTGCGCGACCTGCGCGGCCTTGACGGCCGTAAGTTCGGCAATGGGACTGAGGCCGCTGTTTTCAGCTAAGGCCATGGGGACATCATCTAAAGCGTCGGCGAAGGCTCTGATCGCATATTGTTCCGGTCCGGTTGCGGCATCCGCCGCCTTGCTCACTGCTACACTACAAGCAATCTCCGCGGCGCCGCCGCCGTACACGATGCGATTATCTCTGACTAAATTGCGCACGACGCACATGGCGTCATGCAAAGATCTTTTCGCTTCTTCCACAATCATCTTGTTTCCACCCCTCACTAAGACCGTGACCGCTTCGGAGGAAGCGCAGTCCTCAATAACTAACATCCGCTCCTTCGTCGTGCCGAAGGACACCTCTCTGACGACTCCCGCTCTTCCTAGTTTGGAGGCATCCAATTCCGAGAATCTAGGTACTATACGGCCACCGGTCGCGATCGCGATGAGCTCCAACTCCACACCGCCGACCCATCTCACGGCCGGCAGCTCCGCCTGCAACAATAGGTGATTAGCCTCATCATCAAAGCCCCACTGGCAGATGACCAAGTTCGCCCCGCACGCTTTGCACCTGTGTGGACGGACACCGTCGCGAAACCATTCCCGTTCACTCACGAGTCGAGTAGACTCTCATGCGGCCGCGTCGACGGCGTCGCGGCGGCGTGGCGTCGCGAGGACGCCATCGACGCGAACTTGAAGTTCGGAAATGGAAAGAAACCACGCTGAGTCAGCACTGCTCGACCATGTCGCCAAAATACGCCTGTTCCCTTTGAAATAACTTATCATAATCTTCTTTGGAAGAGATATCCAACTTGTGCTTCGTCTTGGGCTTCGGCGGCTCGAAGGGGCAGGTCAGGATGCACATCTTCACGTCCCTTATTTCCTTCGGCATTTGGGGATGCGACATGTCCTTGTCAATCACGATGCCCTTGATCAGCTCCGTCTCCTCCAAGCGCCCGCCGGGCTTGCCCTCCATCTTGATGAGGTCGAAGTTCACGTCCGTGTGGTCTCCCACAGATTGCGCGACGGAGAGCAC
>MDTG01171119.1_pt1 | contig 11166 bp, 8 predicted proteins | sample 811421 | NCBI WGS metagenome assembly MDTG01 (sample SAMN05326645, study PRJNA326480) | marine metagenome | isolation source: seawater | place: Pacific Ocean: South East | collected 2011
CACATGACGACTAAATTCCTTTGCTATTATAGTAAATGCAGTCCTTCCCACATCACTTTGTAGTTTCTTTGAAGATATTTGGTTTAAAGACTTTAGAGCTGATTTCGCATTACTTGTGGTTTGCGCAATCAAAAGTCGCGCACTGTCAGCATCTGGATCGTTCGGACTCTTCCTGACGAAACGTTTAGCAGCTATCCGTAGTTTCTTTCTATTTTGGACCGACCCACCTCCACTATCCTCTTTTGCAGAGTACACTGCGTAGAGCAGTTTAACAGAAGCCACATCGAGCTCAGGATTAAGATTTTTTTTCCGCTGAAGTTTTTCCAAGATATCTATAGCCGGTTGAAAAATCTTAGCTTTGTAGGCACTCAAAGCCCAACGATAACGATAATTACTAAAATCCACTTTTCTTGGTGCGATGACATTGCTAAAAAAATATTGGTATTTCTGCATTGCATTGTAAAAATGGCCATTATTCAAAGCAAACTCGGCCCCAGCTAAATCAGTATAGTATCCTACCTTGACTCCTGATATTTCTTGGGCATAAATCATCATATCGTTAACCAAGGATTGATCCAGATAACCGCCCTTAATTAAAGCATTTAACCGTTTGGCAGCCTCCAGGGGTCTCCCCCCTGACGCTCTGCTCTCTTTCAACAAGCCGAAGGCCTCGAGACGAATTATCCTGGCCTTTTCATCATCTAGTTTCCCTAGTTCGGTGATTTTTGACACTTTCCCACTTCGAGCATCGAGCAACTCGAGCTCAGCTTGAACGACTTCTAAAATTGGAGACTCATCATCCTCTAGGGCATCCCTTAGGCTTTCAAAAATTTGTCTGGCCCTATCAAATCTCCCCTTAGCAAGCTCAACGTAACCCAGACCCAACCAGCCTCCATAGACCAAACCGGGGCGGTAAAATTGCAAAGAAGCCCCTCTAAAACCCTTCTCTGCAGGAAGTAGGGCGGTCGTTTTTTCAGCGCCCATGATTCCTACATTTTGTTCTCTGTAAGCTAATTCCAGATCAATCCAAGCCCTCCAATAAGGAAAGGCGGCCAATGCAAAACTCATGTCATCCCATTCTTGTGAACGATATAGCCTCTCCAATTGACCTTCACTATCTCCCATAGAAGCCTCAATCTCCGCCACCTTACCGGAGGTCTTTTGTCTCATCTCGTTTATTAAGGCTTTCATTTTTTTCAGTGAATTAGGCGAAGGGTTCGCCTTTCTAATCTGATCAATAAAAGGTCCTACTTCATTTGCTATGGCAAACAGTTCAGTCGCGCCCACATCACCGTCTAACCGGGCAGAAAGCTCGGTGACGCCAGAAATCGCCCTTTTAGATGATGCCACGACTTCCTCTGGCTGAGACCCAAAGAAAAGAGTTAGCAACACGGTTAGTATGAAACTTTTCTCACGCATTTAAAAAATCCATAAACGTCAGTTCTGTCCCATCAGAGGGCATCCAATAAAGCTTGCATCTCGTTGGCAAACTGATCGCCCATTATCAGCTTAACCAAACGTTTTGTTAATTTGAGCTCACCATCAAGAGTGGCCGCATCCCCTCCGCCTGCCTCTCCAATAACCAGAAATGAGTGCATTGGTGCACTTCGATAAAGGGGCCTTGCCACCTTTCTACCCACTTTTGCTTCCAACAAGGAAGGGTTGGCTTGATCCGAAACATCTAAAGTTGAAATCGTACCTCCAGAACGACCGAATTGCGCTGCTAAACGAATCACTTTGTCCAGTTGTCCTTGCTTCAAAGGGGCATCACCTACCACAATAATGAGACGTCTTGCGCCGATTCGCCAGCCGGACTTTTCTATCGCATCCTTGATGCCTGCATCTATTGCCTCAAACCAATCTCCTCCACCCTTTGCTTCTAATTGACTCATAAAACGTCTTATTTTTGCGGTACTATAAGTTAGCTCGTGTACCTTTGTGGTAAACTCTGGGTCATCATAATCTCTATAGGCGACAACCCCGAATCGAGCAATCGGCACTAGAGATCGAACAGTCTGTGCTATGTCTTGTATCCTATCCCGAACTTCGTCTATTACCCAATCCATTGAGCCGGTAGCATCAATGGCGAAAACCACATCTAGACCAGCCTCTCTCAATCCGGCTATATAAGCAGCAAAGCGCGCAGTACCATCACCTAGACCATTACCAATACCAGTTTTAAAACCTCCAACACCAGACCCCTCGCTGAGAGGTACCGCTGCTATGCCGGTGGGAACATCAATACCTTGGAATCCTCCTGACTGAGCTTTCAACGCAACGGTTACATCTGGTGGAGGTGGCGCAACGGACTTAGGCGCCAACAAAATTTCCGGAGGATCAAACTCTAGTTCCTCTTCAAATTCTAATTGTTCCTCCGGCGGAGGTGTTTTCTCTAACTCCGGCTCTGGCGGTTTTTCCATTACGATTTGCACTACTTCTTCTTCTGGTGGAAGCACTCTCTCCGGACCATCTATCTTTCTACCGACCTGCCAAGACACGATGGCATGTATTAAACTCGAGGCGAGTAGGAGCCCAACCAAAATATAAACTCTTCGCGTTGAATAGGTCACTCAAGTGGCTCCGACATTTTTTTCTGGGTCACTAATACAAACTGTACTATTCCGACGTTTGCGGCGCTTTTCATAATCTCTGATATAGTCAGGGCATCAGATTCAGCATCTGCGTAAATTTTTATTTTATCCAAATCACTTACGTTTCTTAATCTATTACCCAACTCTTCCCAAGTAACAGGCACATTTTCAAACCTGAGATGTCCTTCTTTTGTGACGCTGATTGTCGGGATTAAAGACGATGATTCTTTTTCTTGGGATGCAAAAGGCGGGTTCACGTTGTAGTCTGGCGAGAGATTTCCTACCACCATAAAGTACAACAGCAGTAAAAATATAATGTTTATCATAGGGATGACATTTTCCTCTCGAGAGGTCCTTTTCCTACCCAATTTATTCATTAACATACTTTTAGTTTGGCGTCCCTTAAAAGATTTCAAATCACATTTCCTTCAAAATTAGTCGTCTTCGAAGCGCCGAGTCGCAGCAAGCGATATGTTAAAAATTTGTTTCTCATTAAGCATATCCATGATATCCACTGCAGATTGTAATTTTACCTTCGGATCTACAGCTAGCATCACGCGACTTTGACTCGGGTCAGAAAGTGTTTCCGCATAAGTTTTTAATCCGTCTAAGCTACTGCCGGCACCGTTAAGCCACAAGCTACCATCCAAACGAAGCTCTATTGCGATTAATGGCGTTTCCGAATTAATTTGAGACGCAGATGCGGACTGCGAGAACTCAATTGCACGCGGCCTTAAAAAATTGGTTTGAAGCATAAAAAAAACTAGTAAGATAAATACACAGTCAATTAAAGGCGTGAGCGATAATCTCCCTGATCGCTTTCCCAGTCTTTTATCCCCCTGCAGTCTGCCCTGCATATTCAATGTTAACCAACCTCGTTCTTGGCACAAACTCTAGTTATCATATCTCCGACCTGGTCAGTTAGGTTATCTAATTTGGTTTCCAGGACTGCATGCATCACTGCGAACGGAATCGCAATGGAAAGACCGACCGCGGTCGTCAACAAAGCTTCCCATATTCCACCGGCTAGGGCAGATGACTCACCGGCTGCACCCGCACTAACAGCCAATCCTCGGAAAGCATCAATCATTCCCAGCACGGTTCCCAACAAACCCATCACGGGGGCAAGGTAATAGATTAATTCTAACGGCTTTAAGTTATTTGAGAAATATCTTAAAAATGCGGAAGAGCGCCTAATCATTTCATCCTGCAATGACTCAGTATCAAGCGTCCCTCTCATCTCCAACCCGAATTGGATATCCTTTGCAATGCCTACAGCTGAACGTTCTAAATTGCCGCTAGCTTTGGCTGTGTTACCCTCCAGCCAAAGAGTAATCGCATCATCTATCACCCCAATAGCCAACGGATTAGTTCTGGAAAATTGGAGGAATTTGGTAAATGCTAGCGTCAGCCCGAAAATCGAAACAAGCAGAAGTATCCAAACCACTGGTCCACCTAGCACTAATAGAGTTTTTATCCCTAAAAAAAAGCTTATGAAAAATCCTTCCTCCGAGGCTGGCTCTATATTAGCCGATTCCTGTGAGCCTCCAATACCTTCGTTTTCGAGAGTTTGACCACTAGACGCCCCTTCGCTGATGGCAGAGGCGGCCTCGTTAATCTGAACACTAGGCTCAGAGACGGCAAGGTCCTCTTCTGCCTGCTGGGCGGACGCCATAAGGCTTATACAGACCCCCAACACAAATCCCAAAGACCATGTAAGCTTTTTCATAATCATCTCTCATGTACCTAAAATTATAATTCATACCCTGTCGAGCTTATCATATAAGCGCACAACGATTTTTTTCGTTCGACAAAGAGACTGCCCCATGCTAATTACACGCTGAATATTAAGTTGGGGATCAAAAAAATAAATCGCAGTTAAAAAAAGAGCCGGCACTAGGCCGGCTCTGAATATTCACCATACTTATCTTCTAGGGTTTAGAAGAAGTAAGTAAATCGGACAAATATTTCGTCAGCCCAATCTAAAGTCTCTGTAACAGTATCCATATCTCCTCCTGGAGAATTAATGATCGTTGCATACAGATCCCATTGGTACTTGGCTGATGGTCGATAGCGGAGGCCCGGTTGGACTAGGTAACCACCTGCAACATCCACTAGTATCGCGAAATCAGCTCTCCATATTAGATTTGGGAATGGCTGTTGGAATGCAAACACAACATAATTCGCACTACTATCACCTCGAGGATCATCACACGCATTGTCAAAAGCACATGCAGTGAAACCGCCGGTGGCAGAATCTATGAAGTCTGAAATTCCTCTAGTATCCATCTTATCTAAGTCACGTCCAAACATATCTGATTCAGTTCGGTGCATCCATTGCATGACCATATAGGTCGCAGGGAAGTCCATGCTGAATCGGTGATATTTTTCCAAAATAAGAGAAGACACAATGTCATCTTTCTCTGTGAAATTGAAGCTCAAGTCATTGGTAAATGCCTTGTTTGGCGTCCAATTCACTTCACCTCGAATAATCAACTGGTCGAATATGGAGTTTGGATCATCAGCAGTAATGATATAGTTACCACCGATCATATAGTTCCTTTCTCTTCTGAAGTATCTACCAACATACTGAGTAATGTTACCAAAGGAACTTCTGAACCCTTCAAGCGTTCTGAAAGTATCTACAAAGTTTCCTTCGTCACCAAAACCGAAGATTTCTCGAGTAGCCCATCGCGAAGCTGGGAATTCGTTAATCTGAGTAGTAGCGTAGTTACTGCTATTAATTCTTCCATCTCTGATTCTGTACCAGTACTCAAGTGAGGTGGCCGCAAAATCATCAGGTGCGAAACTGGTTCCGCAACCGCGTCTCATGGTCCGCTGGCTTGTGTCCAAAGTAGGCATAGCTTGCATACCAAGGCCTATGTGAGGATTCCCCAATGCTGCCATCACGTTGTTAGTGGCATTATGTTGGTTCAGACAGAACGGATTTGTTCTTCCTTGATGAACGATTGGCGCATCTGCTCCAGTGAAATATCCATCGGGATTTCGTCGGTTTGCATAGGCTACCATGGCTGTAAAAGCGTCAGTCAATGGCATGGTTAGCTTGAAGCCAAAGTTAATTGCACCTTCTGCGTCATCGTATCCATCGGAATCATCCATATAGATCGTTGTAGGCGCTAAGTTATAAGGCGTATTTTGTCCAGGAAGAATTGTCGGAGAGAACATTTGCGCAAAAGCATCCAATTCCCATCCGTTCTTGAAAGTGTAACTTAGGCGAATAGCAGGAGAACCGATACGTTGATCCTGATATTCCTCAGCTCCTGGACCCAGAGCCAAACGTCGCCTGAGGTCAAGACCGTTCGCAACGTCCATGGTTCGGAAGAAGTACGCTTCACCCCATGCAATGACTTGGTTACCAACCCTGACCCAAAGAGGTCCCTTACTCCAGTCAAAATACAGGAAGGGAATATCTATGATTGCATCTGGACTGTTCCACTCCATAAGCGTGGCGCGCCTATTACCGAAATAAGGATTCGCATAGTGATCATCGATGCCACCGCCAGTTCCGCCGTCTACGAAATTTCGAGTCGCATCAAAGTACGCTCGAACCTTCATGAACATAGCCAGATCAGGTGTGAATTGTCCTTGGAAGTCCACCTCCACTCTGGAGTTGAAGGCATTAAAGTCAATTTCATCACTGAGTGCTTGGCCAGGCAAAGAAACCGCTTCACCGGCACTTTGGTTGGCGTGAGAAGCCGAAAAGTCGGTTCCAGCAGTTGGCAAACCAATCGCTGGTGCAGGTCCTCTAACGACCACTCCATTGTTTAAGGTCAGACCAACAAGTTGCGCTAGCCCTGAATTACCCTGAGTAGAACCCTGCCCATTCGGACACATCATCAACGGGAATGGCACGTCAACTTGACCAACCTGGGGTGATGGCAATCCTAGGATACCTCGGTTTCTTCCATTCGTGATGTCTCTACCACCGGATGTACCGAATTTACAAGACACGGGTGAGCTAGTGAAGGAACCTGCAGGCAAAACTCCTCTCACTCTAGTGTGACCACCATTTGCATTAAGACGAAATGCGTCTTTACCTAACTCGCCACTGGCAAATAATCCACCGGGAAGAAGCCCTCCCGCTATGCCTGTCGCTTGCGAGTTATGAACCGTTGTCGCGGCCCTTGCATTAGCATTTAAACCATTCCGAAGAGTCGCATCATTCATGAACGCCGCTGATGTTATCTGCGGTACAATACGACTGTTGAATGGGTTACCCATTACGTTGTTATGGTTTCCATCATCATGGAGACTGTAAGAAATCTCCTGCCTGAAAAACCCGGTTATGTTCCAATCAACCGCCGAGGCTGCTCCTGCAAACAGGATACTCCCTACAGCGATACTTGAGATTAAACTCCGCGCGATTGTGTGTTTTATCACTCCCGCTCTCCTCTCTGACCATTAAAATTTTTATATTTTTCTAAACTTTGGGGTTCCAAAAAATCGGATCTTAGCGGACGCCTAGATGAAGCTTTCCTCCTCGATCCAAAACTTGATGTATTACACAAAAAGGTTTGGTCCCCCGTATGACGTATTACCGCTCATTTCACGGCCCTTGTCAACGGCTTCACCTCTTTAATTTCAACGGAGAACACAAAGTTTTTTGTTGCGTTGCAATATAACAACAATGGCAGCGTTATGATTTGTCCAATAAAATAGTTGTGTTAGGCGGCAGCTGAGCTAGGCCCATATGTCTTTGCCAAATCGAAAGTTCTACTGGACGCCAGCAGATAGCTCACGTCCAGTAGAAAATAAATGGTTTATTGTGAAATACGGGCGATTGTACCCTGATGTCCTACAATATAAACGGACTCCTCAGCCAGAACGCCACTGGCCCCAGTACTTTTTTCAGAGGATCCTGAAGCTACGCCTTGGTACCAGGTACGGCCTATTTGGATGTCTGACTTGCCACTAGTAAAAGTCCCACCTCCATCACTTGATCTTAGCAATTCCCTAATTCCGGTAATAACCACCTCATCATGGCCACTCCATACGCCTAACAAATTAGCGTTTGTAATTTTATCAAGCTGCTCCCAAGATTTGCCATTGTCTGTGGTTTTCAGAACCAGGCCTTCTTGGCCTACAGCATACCCATTGTTTGTGCCATCACTTGCCATATGGATATCGAAAACTGATTGTTCACCCCGAGCGGCAGCGTTAAAGGTTTTCCCACCGTCGGTCGATCTTAAAATCAATCCAAACTCACCAGCTACCAGGACGCGTCCTCCAGACTGGATAACCACATCATATAAATGAGGCTCATATCCTTCATCGTTGAATCTACCCCAATCGACTGTAACTTGCTCCCAACTCTTACCCCCATCAGTGGACCGTCCGATGAAACCAAATTCGCCGATAGCCATTGTTAACCCTTCCGAGGAATCCACGTTCAGAAGACGGGCATCAAGTCCAGAGTTTTGTATCTCCCAGTCGCCTTCCCCTTGTTTAGTCACTACCAGACCTTGTTGACCTGTCAATATGATGTTGTCTCCATCTTTGGTTATTGCCAGCAACGCTACCTTCAATGCCTCGCCATTCGCATCTTTAATTGGCGGGAGTAATTCCCAATTTTCGCCACCATCCGCGGTATGCAAGACAAGTCCAAAATTGCCCACAGCCATACCCCAGTTACCGTCCATCTCTAAGTCATATAGCGAATCGTGAGGAATGCCAGTTCGAAGAACCTGAATAGCCGAGTCTGCGTCTCCCGCATGATCGTCCGAATGGACATTCATTGACACTAGGGCAATTAGTCCAACTAACCACGTGATTTTATTTCTCCAAGAATTATTTTTCATGATTAAAAATTCCATTATAAGGTTGATTTAGATAGCCGCTTACTGGGTTTTTCCCATTACTTCCGAGAGATCAATATTCTCCGAAATAATCAAATGCTCCCTTTCAATAAATTTTGGTTTAACGAGATAAACCAAAAGAGGTAGCACGACTAACGCTATCACCATATTTATTAACATTATCATTACTAGCAACAAACCCATATCCGCCAGGAACTTCAACTCTGATAGAAAATACCAAGGCATAATGCCTATCAAGACGATGGTCGCTGTAAAAAAGATAGCTTTACCAGTCGTCGTAACAGCTCGTTGAATAGCTTCACCATGGTCTTTATTTTCTCTAAACTCTTCACAGATCCGGCTCAACAAGTAAATCCCGTAGTCAATCCCCACTCCAATTCCAATAGCGGCGATAGGCAGACTATTAACATCTAATCCTATGCCCATCATCACCATAACCGACGCGAGAAGCACATTGGAAAAGTTCACAGGCAGTAGCAGCAAAATCCCAGCTACAATTGACCTATAAGAAAAACTACAGGTGACTAAAATAACCACATTAAGCCAAAATAGGATCGTCCATTGATAACTATCGACCGTCTCATTAACCGATTGCTGTAACGCTATCGCACCCGTGCCAAGCCGAATTTGATACTCTTCGTGGTCAAGACCCACAACCTCCAAACCCTGTTTGGCCTGGTGCATGGCGACATCAACAGTTTCTTGCTTATTGTCCTTGTACCACAACGAAAGGGTTCCATTGGAGAAAGTAAAATCGGTGACATGCGAGTAAGCCTTCGGACTTGATCCGACCATCAACGCGTTAGTAGCCGCATTCACGGATTCGGTTTTCTGATCAAGGGGAGCCCATTTTGGATTTCCCCCAGAAAATAACCTGTTTACCTCAGGCAAGTAATCTGGAAAGGAAAGAGTGGCCTCTGGCGGAGGATCTTGCACTTCCAAAAATCTTTGCAACTGAAACATGGTTGCTTGTGCTTCAGGATCGCTCGCTACAAAACGATTATTTTTCTCTTTACCCTCAAAGACAATTTCTAAAGTCATCAAGCCTGGAAAATGAGCATTGACCGCCCTCACCGCAGTGTTGAATTCTGATGACTCCTTAAGCAAGTTACTCCCTTCAACTGGGTTGCCTACTTTTATCTGAAGCATCAGCCAAACTCCAACCACCGCCAAAATTGCAACTATCGTCGTTGTCACTTTAGCTCTTGGCCCATGTGATACCGAACCAATCGCATGCAGAAGACTAATGATAGAGTCATGCCAACTTTTCTTGTCGGATTTCCCTATCAAAGTCGCAACATTCTTAGGAGCCGGGAACCAAGATAAAAGGACTGGTGTAAGAAACAAATTAGCTGGCACCAATATCGCCGCCCAGAAACCGCAGAAAATAGCAAACCTCTCCATCACTGGTATGGGCGCAACTGCTATCAAAAATAGGCCGGCCGCATCCGTTATAATTCCTAGCACACCGGGAGCCATCATGACGCCAAGAGCCAATTCAGCCGACTTTTTACGATCACCAGTCTCGTAATATATCTCATAATATCTTTCTATAAATTGGACACAATGACTGAAAGAGCGCGCCACCAACAGCAAGGGAACTACCATGATTAGTGGTTCTACCGGATCGCCCAACCATCCCACAAATCCGAAACCCCAGATTGCAGCAACGATACTCACTGCGAGTGGTGTTACAACGCCAGGGACATTATTCATGTAGAAAACTAGGGCAAGAAACAGAGCTGCGGCGGTAATACCAAAAATGCTCAGCATCTGCGCCTGATACTCATAAACCCAGCCGGTTAGCATGGGTTGGCCAGCCGCGTAAATGATATGGTTATCGTCGGTTTCTGCGGCGACCATTCTCTGAACATGCGCGAAGACGCCCTGGTAATCTAGCGGCTTCGATTCCAGATCGATAAAAGTCGCTGTGATTATTGTGGCACTCTCGTCAGGAGATATCAGAAAGGTCCGAATATTGGGAGCCTTATCCACTGCTTGGATAAATTTTTGAACCTCTTCATCCGTTTGAGGTGCTTTATCTTCCATCAAAGGTCGCATATCGATCCCATAAGGAGTCGCTTCAGCGAAACGCGCTTTTTCGGTGGTTATAGACAAAATCTGATCATGGTCTACTGTTGGAGCTAAATCTATTTCCCGCGTCATGCGAAAAACTTTGTCCAAAGTTTCTGGGTTGTAGATGGTTCCTTCTTTAACTTTCACCATTAGGGTAACAGTCAACGGATTACCGAAATTACTATGATCTAAGTAGGTCTCGACGTAGGGATGGCCGCGAGGGAACAAGTCTTTGAATATAGTTCGTAGCTCAACTTTTCGTTTATACCAAACATCTTGGTCTTGATTGTAGGAAGCACAGAATTCCCCCGTATTACCGGAATCACAAACTTGGCTTATACCTGTGTTTATCAAAGGTATCGCAAAAAAAGCGGTGATACCAAAAATAATGCCAGCGGTTAACCCGCGATTATTCATACAAAATTCTGCTAGTGTAAAACGAATACCTTTCATAGACCCCCCTATTCTCAATGGTCTTTGGTTTTAAATCCCAAATTAACGAATTGAAGCTCGACAATTCGGAGCAACATCCGACTTGCGACTATATTGCGGCTCGAACTAAGTTGTCAACTCGAACAGACCGATCAACTACAAGACAAGTTTTTCTAAGTAAATTATCACAGGTTTTTAATTTCAAAGCGGGCTAAAAGCTTTGCTTATAG
>MDTG01360622.1_pt1 | contig 11166 bp, 10 predicted proteins | sample 811421 | NCBI WGS metagenome assembly MDTG01 (sample SAMN05326645, study PRJNA326480) | marine metagenome | isolation source: seawater | place: Pacific Ocean: South East | collected 2011
CCCCTAACACCTTCATCAGCAGTTATTAAAAAATCTGAATTGCAATCATTAATCCTTCCAGCAATAGACTCTGAAGAAAAACCACCAAATATTATTGAATGAACTGCGCCAATTCTTGCACACGCAAGCATAACATACGCAAGCTCAGGTATCATAGTTAAATATATTGTAACCCTGTCTCCTTTTTTTACACCTATTTTTTTTAATGCATTGGCCGTTCTACAAACTTCATGATAAAGTTCTTTATAGGTAATTTTTTTTACATTGTTTGGATCATCACCCTCCCAAATAATTGCTATTTTATCTGGTGTGTCTTTTGCATGACGGTCAACACAATTATAAGATACATTTGTTATTCCATCATAATACCATTTTATATCTACTTTATTTTTACTATAGGTTACGTCTTTAATTTTTGTATAAGGCTTAAACCATTCTATTCTTTTTCCTTGCTCTTCCCAAAATTTGACATTGTTAGATACAGAGCTTTCATACATCTGTTCGTATTTCTTGGTATCTACCCTAGCCGTATCAAGCCATGTTTTTTTTATCTTATATATTTCGTTCATTATAATTATATCTATTCATAACTAAATTTATTCATAAAATCTCTAAAATTATTTTCAATTTTTTTAATTTGGGAATTGGTTAATATATACTTCCATTGATTCTTCTCACCTTTTCTAAAAAAATTACCTAAGTTTGCTTCTTTAAAACCATATTTTTTTTCTAGATTTTTAAGATTATTAAAATCAGTAGATTTAATAATATTAGTAATTTTTAAGTCTAAATTTTCAAATTTGACGTTATATGAGTTTTTAAAAAAATTAACAATTTTATTTATGTTATTTTCTTTCTGATAAACCAGGTCTTCATATCTTAGTATTAGTTTAGGAACATCAAGATTATTTTCTGACCAAGATTTAACATGATCGCTCCAAGTTCCTAAATATGTTTTAGGAATTATTTTATTAGGTAATTCCGATTTAGTTTCTGACCAGCCTATACAAGATTTATAATTATTCATAAATTCAATTGAGGCATCAATATTAAGACCAGAGTGTTTTGCCCATGAAATAGCTATATCTCTTGGATCCCTCACAACATATAAATACCCAGTTGTAAATTTTTCATTAGTAAACCAATTATTAAACATTGACACAAGACAAGAATGAGATTTAACAAACCCAAACCTATCTTCTATAATCATATTCTCTTTTGATTGTAAAGTTTGCCAATATTTTGACAAAACTTTAAGATCCCCTAGTTTTAAAAAATCAGAACTATTTATTTTTTTTATAATATTTAATCGCTTTCTTATTTCAAACTGAGTTGTATGATTAAGCATTTTAAAATCAAAATTTCCATCTCTAGAAAAAAATAATGAACTAATTATTGCCCGAAGCAAAGTATTGCCACTTTTAGGGTATGATGATATCCAGAAAATATGAGACATATTAAATTAAATCATTTTTTATTATTGTAATATTTTATTTCGTATTTGTGTTTTTCTAAGATTTTTATAAACTTCTCTTCTATTTTTATAACATCCTCTTTATTCAGTTTATCTATCCATTGATTTTTTTTTCCAATATTAAAAAAATTTTTGTTAACCGATTCATTAAATCCATATTTAAATTCACTATTTTTTAATTTATCAAAATTTGTTGACTTGACAATATTTGATATTTTTTCTTTTAAATTGGGAAATTCAAATCCATAATTTTCAGAGAAAAAGCTAACCAATTCGTAGATAACTCTCTCTTTTTCATAGACTAAGTCTTCAAATTTTAAAACCAGTTTTGGGCACTTGAATGAATGATTATTCCAAGACAAATAATGATCTTTCCAACTTGAAATGTATGAAAGTGGTCTTTTCTTTTCTAAAAATTCTTTTGGGGTATCATTCCATTTAAGAAAAAAATTTCTGTCAAATAGACTCTCTAAACTTTTCTTAATACTAAAATTAAAGTGATTACTAACGGATAAAACAACATCCCTGGGATCTCTAACAACATATATAATGCCTCTTGTATTCTCCTCAATTGTAAATGGTTTCTCATATATTTTTACAAGGGCGTGATGAGTTTTTACAAACATAAAATCACCCCTAAAATTCAAATTTTTTTTGGTTTGGATATCAACCCAGTATTTTGATAGCACATTTAATTGGTTTATATTTTCGTAATCTTTAGGAAATTTATTCTTTATAAAATCTAAGTTTTTTGTATCTTCTATAACGGGTATATTGTTCAGCATTTTAAAATCAAATAAACCAGAGTCTGAAAAAAATAATGAACTAATAATTGCTCTGAGAAGAGTATTTCCACTTTTTGGATAAGAAGTAATCCAAAACAAGTGTTTAGTCATTTTTCTTAGATATTTTAATAATTTCGTTAAATTCTCTCAAATTTATTGGCATAACCGAAAGTCTACTTTGTTTGATCAAGGGAATATTTTTAAGATATTTATTTTGCTTGATTTTTTCAAGACTAACTGAATTTTTTAGTTCTCTTAAAGCTTTAACATCAATAGCTACAAATTTACCACTAATATCAGTTGGGTCAGGATAAAACTCTTTAACAACTTCAACAATTCCAACTATGGATTTTTCTATAACTGAATGGTAGAAAAAACAGTGATCACCTTTTTTCATTTTCATTAAGTTATTTCTTGCCTGATAGTTTCTAACACCATCCCACATATCAACCTTACTTTTCAATTGATCTTTCCATGACCATGTTGATGGTTCAGATTTAAGAAGCCAGTAGTTTCTTTTCATAATTTATAATAAAAGTTTTAATTATAATTACTATCTTTTTATTTAATTCTTAGTCTTGGATTTGGTTTAAAAAAAATATCTTCTTCTTTTGAGGTTTTTAATATTCCAGCCCATGCAATCATAGCTGCATTGTCTGACATCATTTCCTTAATTGGAAAAAAAATTTCAACACTTTTCTCTTTGCCAAAACCTATGATTTTTTTTCTAATATATTTATTATTAACAACTCCACCCACTACAGAAATTGATGAAATATTTATAGACATCTCTTTTAATTTTGTAATTGTTTTTAATAGTTTGCTAATTAATATTTTAGAAACACACAACTGAAATGATGCAGAGATATCCGAAATAAACTTATTGTTAATTTTATTTTTTTTTACTAATAAATTTATTGCAGTTTTTAATCCTGAAAAAGACATGTTAAGACTTTGATCTTTAAGCATAGGGGTTGGAAGATTATATTCTAATTCATTTCCTATTTCAGCAAATTGTTCAATTTCTGGTCCACCAGGATATTTTAAATTTAAAATTTTTGCAACCTTATCAAATGTTTCTCCTAAAGCATCATCAACTGACTCTCCTAATAGTGAAATATTTTTTTTAAAATCAACCAAGTATATTTCTGTATGTCCACCAGAAATTAAAAGAGATAAATGAGGATATGAAATTGTATTATTATAGGTTGGAGACAAAACATGACTCTCAATATGATTTATTGGTACAAAAGGCTTTGAACAACCTATGGCTAAGGATTTGGCAAAAGTTGAACCGATTAGTAATGGACCAATAAGGCCAGGGCCACATGTTGCGGCAAATAAACTAATTTCTTCTATTTTTACATTAGACTTCAAAAACGCCTCTTTTGAAATTTTTTGAAGTATTTCTAAATGAGCTCGTGAGGCAATTTCTGGTATAACACCTCCAAATTTTTGGTGGACCTCCTGAGAAAATATAGTGTGATTATGTATTGTTTTGTTTTTATCCATAATACACACAGAAGTTTCATCACAAGATGTTTCTATAGCAAAAACAAGCATATTTTTTTCGTATACTAATTTATTCTGTTAAACAACTGAGTAATAATGATAAAAAGTATCTGTGAAGAATTTTTTAAATAATTTTTATATTTTCTCTAAACTCTCAATAGTAGTTTCATTAATAATTTTACTTATATTTTTAGCATATCTTTTTTATCAAGGATATGCCAACCAAGCAAAGACAGAAAGCACGGAAGAAAAAAAAGTGAATGAAATAGTAAATTTGATAAAAAGTAATTCAAATAAAATTCAAGAATTAAGTCTTATTATTGATAATTTAAATAAAAGTTTCGTTTCAGAGTTAAATAAAGAAGACAGCATTAATAAGATTTCTATAGAAGCACTTGATGAAATTAAAAACGATATAAATTTATTAAAAAATCAATTTAGTAAAATGGAAAGTTTTGTTGAAATAAATGCTAATAAAAAACCTAAAGTAGTAATAGATGAAAAAAACAAAACCCTCCTTGAAGTAAAAGAATTAATAAGATTAAAATTTATAAATGGAGATAAATTTTCTCCAGAGTTAGAATTACTTAATAACTATAGTTTTATAGAGAACAAAGCAGAATTAGAAAAATTATATATTTTGAATGAATCTAATTTCAATGGAAATGATAGTTTATTATCATTTTTTGAACAAGAAACTGACAGATACATCTCAAATGTCATAATAAGTGATAAAAACATACTTAAGCCCCTTTTATCTTACGTTGAAATTCAGCCATCAAAAAATAAAACTTTGGAAAATAAAACCATTATTAATCTAAAAAAAATAGGTGATCTAATTATGAAAAAAGAATATGAGAAATCACTTATGATATTACAATCTTTAAAAGATTATAATAAACATTTTAAAATAACAAACGAACAGTTAAAAATTGCAAAGGAATTTAATAACGCGTTAGAAAAGATATTTGTTAAATGATTAGGTTAATTTTCTTTCTTATTCAGCTTTTCATACTAATATTTCTAGTTACTTTTCTATCAACAAATTCTTTTGAAATAATATTCGAAATAAAGGATTTGCAATATATTTTTTCATCTAATTTTCTAGCTTTCTTTATTTCAATGTTTCTGGTCCTAATATTTTTAATACAACTCTTTTATTTCAAATCACGATATAAATTTCAAAAATATTTACTAACAAAAAAAAATAATAATTTAGAAAAGGGATATAATTATTTTATGCAGGCAATGATTGCTCTTTCAAATAAAGATAAGAGAACTGCAATTCAAGCAAGTTATAAAATGAAAAAACTTATAAATAACAACGATAGTTTGTCGTTATTTTTAAATTCTGAAATATTTAAAATAGAAAAAAAATTTGATAAACTTCAAATAGTTCATGAAGAGATGATTAAAAATAAATCAACTGAAACTCTTGGTTATAAAGGTTTAATGGAACAAAATTTAAAAAACCAAGATTATCACCATGCTTTCATTTATGGAGAGAGGCTCTTTGAATTAAATCCGTATATTGAGAAATTATACCCAACTTTAGTAAATATTATTGCTAAATCAAAAAACTGGAATCAACTTATATTAATTACTAAAAAGGCCTATAATAAAAAAATAATAGAAATTAATACTTATAACGTAAACACATCAATATCCTATTATGAGATAAGTAAAATTAAAATGTATAGTGATCCTCATGAGTCACTTAGTTTAATTCTAAAAGCAATTAGGTTAAATAAAGGCTTCCCACCATTTGTAAAATTACATTTAGAAATTCTTATTCATATGAATGAAGTTTCAAAGCTTTTAAAAGTTATAAAAAAATACTGGAATGAGTCACCATCATCAACTTTACGAAAGATGTTATCATCTTTATTAAAAGAAAATAAATTAGATGCAATTGATGACATTCAACTTATTATAAAAAATAATAATAAAAACGAGGAATCAAAAAAACTATTAGTAGATTTTGCTATAAAAAATACAAATTGGGCTTTGGCAAGAGAAAATATTTCAGGTTTAATAACTAAAAGTCCAGATCGTGAATTATGTGAATTTATGGCTATGATAGAGTTGGGTGAAAATAATGATAAGCAAAAAAGCGACGCTTGGTATCTAAGGGCCCAAAACTCGAATTTGGACAAAATATGGGTGTGCAAAATATCTAATATTTCTCAAATTGATTGGTCTTCTGTTTCAGATGGTGGTTTTTTTAATTCACTTGAATGGGAGCATCCAAAAATGCTAAACTCAAATACAATATATTAATGAAAAAGTTAAATGTATATATAGGTTATGACTCAAAAGAAGATATAGCATATAGAGTTTGTAAATACTCACTTTTAAAACGCAGTTCCATTGATGTAAAAGTTAATTCACTTAAACTATATGAATTAGTTACTAGAAAACTTTACTCTAGAGATATTGATCCTCTGGCCTCTACTGAATTTACTTATTCACGCTTTTTAGTACCAGCTTTGTCACACTATAAAGGATGGTCAATCTTTTGTGACTGTGACTTTATTTTTTTAGATGATATTGCAAAAATTCTAGACAATTTAGATTCATCAAAAGCAGTATATTGTGTAAAACATGATTATACGCCAAAAGAAAAACATAAAATGGATGGTCAAAAACAAACTATTTATCCTAGAAAAAATTGGTCAAGTTTTATACTTTTTAATTGTGACCACCCAAGTAATAAGAAATTAAATATTGATTTAGTAAATTCAAAGCCTGGCTCTTATTTGCATCAATTCAAATGGCTTGATGATGAAGAAATTGGATCTTTGGACGAAAGATGGAATTGGCTGGAGGGATGGACATCACAGCATAATAACAATAAACCATTTGCTGTTCATTATACTAGAGGCGGACCATGGTTTGAGGAGTGGCAAGATGTTGAGTTTGCAAAAGAGTGGATAGATGAAAGAAATAATTATTTAAATGACAAATTTAGTTCAGCATAGAATAAATCTTTTCCTCAAATAATTTAGTATTTTCCAATAAACTTTTATCAATTAGCTCAACACTATCATACCACGGAGTCTTGGTTCCAGGTTGATTCCAGTAATGAAATGTTACTTGATTAAAAGGTTTTATTAGTAAGGTCTTAACACCAAGTGCTCCTGATAAATGAGCGGTACTATTACTAACAGTAACAAATAGATCTATGTTTTTTAAAATACTTCCAACACCAATAAAATCATTAAACAAGTCTAAATTTTTTAAAATATGAATTTGAAATTTATTATCCTTATTAAAATTTATTATTTCATTATCAACATTTCCATATTGTAAATTTATTATATCGAAATCATTAGATTGAATAAGGAACTTAAAATCATTTAATTCCAATGACTTTTGGTTGGAGTAAGTATTATTAAAACTTTTCCATGACAAACCTATTTTATATTTTTTTTTATATATTTTTAAACATGCCTCTCCTTTTTTGATTTCTTTATCTTGAATTTTTAAATAATTCTTTTTTGGGAAATCTTTATAATCATTTCTAAAATAATAACCTAAACTCCCTGCATATAAAACCTGATCAAAATCTTTTAATTTTTCTATATTTGAAGAATAATTTCCAAGTTTTACAAATTTGTTATGATGATGATTTTCAAATGAGTTTAGGAAAAGAGGAAGTAATCTTTCATCTGATTCTATTATAGTATTACTAAATTTTTCTAATAGATCAGCATAGACAGTTCCATATAATATTTCATCTCCAACACCTTGCTCTCTTATTACTAATAATTTTTTATTCTGATCAATTTTTTTGTTCTTTAAGAGTTTCGTTTTAATCATCTCATAAGATTCATTTCTTTTAATAAATTGATCCAATCCTAATCTTCCATCAAAATATAGCCAAGCTTTCTTAAAATCTAATTTTCTGAAATTTATTATAGAGAGTATTTTTATAAAAGAGTCGTCTTTTTTAACATTTAGAGCCAAATTGCAATATTTCTCAGCTTCATTAAGTTTATTAAGGCTAAGATATGTTTTTGCCAAATTGTTCAATATTGTTGCTTCATTGGGAACAATTTCAAGTGCTTTGGAGTAGTAAGTAAGAGCATCTTTAGACTTGTTGGTTTCCAAATATAAGTTTCCTAAATTATTAAGTGTTTGATGTGAAAGTGGATTTTCTTTCAAAGCTTTTTGATAAAATTCTTCAGCCTTTTCTATTTTCCAAATTTCAAAATAATATTTTCCAAGTGAATTTAATAAAGCTACATCTTTTTTATTATATGAATTACCTAAAAGAAAAGTTTTTTCAGCTTCTTTATATTTTTTTTCTTCTAACAAACAGCAACCTATTAAGTTTATAGCAGTAGTGTTTTCCTTTTCTCTTGAAATTATAAGGTTACATAAATCTAAACATTTATTTATTTCATTAATCTTTAGGTATATATAAGCTTTGTCTAATAGAACTTTTGTATTAATTGGATCGTCTTTTAGAATAAATTCGATAGTTTTTATGGCTCTTGAGTAATCATTTTCTTTTATATATAAAATATATAAGTTTGTTTTAGCTTTATTATTATTGAAATTTCTAATTAATTTCATGTAGCTATTTTTTGCTTTATTAGTTAATCCCTGATCTTCTTCCATTAAGGCAAGGTTAAATTGTATTTTTTCATCAGCATGATATTTTTTAGCAATCTTTTTAAGTTTTTGATATGAGTTTGATTTATTACCCTTAGAGTAATCTGATAATATTTTATTAAGCTTTGTTGAGAGATCAATCATATTTCTTTTAATATATTATCTACTTTTTTAATTGTATTATTAATCGATCCACTCACTTTTATTATTTCTACATTGTTATACCAAGGAGTTATATTACGCTCATTGTTCCAATAGAAGTATGTTGAAGATTTTTTTGGACATATTAAAATTGTTTTCACTCCCATTGCTGCAGCTATATGAGCTGTTGTGTTACTAACTGTTACAAAAACATCTAAATTTTTTAATAGACTCATACATCCTTCTAAATCATTGAATAAATCTATATTTTCACATGAATAAATCTCATAATTTTCACTTTTAAATTTTTCTATTTCATCTTTCACATCTCCATATTGGAGATTTATAAATTGACGATTATTTGTAAATAAATTTTTAAAGTCATACAAACTTAACGATTTTAGTTTTCCATATATGGAAACAACACTTTTCCAAGAGAGACCAACTCTAAGTTTTTTTATATCTTTCTCTATAGACTGATTTATTTTAATATCTTTTGTTTTATCTGAAATTAAGTAATTCATTCTACTAAAATCACTGTGAGTTTTTCTAAATTTTTTGCATAAACTTCCTGCAAATATTACTGAGTCAAATTTTTTTAATCCATCTAGACTTTTTGAAAACTTTCCATCTTCAACAAAAATATTTTTTTCAAACGATCTTTCAAAGATTTTTATTAATCTTGGATCACATTCAATAGTAACATTTTGAGAATAGTTTATTAAATCTGGATATATTGAACTAAATAATATTTCTTCACCAACACCTTGTTCTCTTAAAATCAACAGTTTATCATTTTTATTGAAGTTTTGTTTATTTTTTAAGATATGAGTTATTAACTTTTGGTTATATTTTTTTTTAAAAAATTTATTGTTGTGTATTCTTGAATCAAATAATTTCCAAGCTTCAATGTATTTATTTTTATATAAATAAAGATATGATAAACTTAAATTTAATGAGATGTTTGTTGATTTGTATTTATTAGCTTCTTTATAATATTTTAATGAATTTTCAAAGTCTGCAATTCGAGAATATGCAATAGAAATATTGGCTAACAATTCAGGGTTATTTTCTATAACTCCCATTGCTTTTTTATATGCTAAAATAGAATTATAATTTTTATCTTTGAGACTCAAGATGTTACCAATATTAGTGAGTGTTTGTGGAAAATCTCTGTTTAATTTATAAGCTTTTTTAAAGTTATAAAATGCCTTATCAATATCTTCCAAATCAAAATAAATTTTGCCCAAGTTGTTATAGCTATCTAAATAATTGGGATTTAATTTTATTGCTTTTACAAAATAATTGATAGCCTCATCAACATTGTCTAGAAAATAGCAAATTAAACCATAAACGTTTAGAGCAAAAATATCATGGTCAATTTTTTTTAATATTCTTTTGAAAATTGATTCAGCCAAGTTATATTTTTTCTGTAAAAAGTTTATATAACCAAGATCCCTTAAACTATCATAATCATCGTTATTCTTTTTTAAAATTTTAAGAATATATTTCTCGGCTTTAATAGGTTGATTATTTTTTAGATAAACGATGTATAAATTTTTTAAAAAATCTATTGAGCTTTTATTTTTGTTTATTAAGTGTAAAAAAATTTTTTCTGCTTCATCTAATCTGTTAAGACTATTACACATCTTTCCATATAAAAAAGTATATTCAAGTTTATCGGGATATTTTTTTATTAGTTTTAATAATTCAGTAATTGCTTGTTGTGTTTTACCTGAGTCAAAAGTTTTGACGATATTTGATATTTTTTCTTCCTCAAACATAAAAAAACCCAGTCTATCAAAGACTGGGTTAAAATAGAATTAAATATAATAAATATTTTGATTTATCTTCTTTGTCCAAAAAGCTGTAAAAGCAATATAAATAAGTTAATGAAATCAAGATATAGCTTTAATGCACCCATTAATGCTTTTTTAGAACCAATTGAGTCGCTATCACCAGCATAATACATGTTTTTAATATTTTGTGTGTCGTAAGCTGTTAATCCAACAAAAACTAAAACACCTATTACTGATATAGCGAATTGCATTGCGCTACTACCCACAAAAATATTTACAATACTAGCTAGAATTATACCAATTAAGCCCATAAATAGAAACCCACCTAGTTTCGTTAAATCTTTCTTTGTTGTATATCCATATAAACTCATTGCCCCAAATGTTCCTGCTGTAATAAAAAAAACTCTAGCAATGGATGTTTGTGTAAATTCTATAAATACAGATGCAAGCGATAGCCCCATTATGCTTGCAAATAACCAAAAGGTAATTTGGGCAGATGAAACTGACATTTTAGAAATTCTTGCACTTAAGTAAAACACAAACCCAAGAGGAGCTAACATTACTACCCATTTAAGTGGAGACCCGAAGAGTAATGCACCTATTTGAGTAACCCCTATTATTTGACCCATATCGTTTGTAACTATTGAAGCTTTTCCAAAAAAATAAGCTATAAATCCAGTAAGCATCAAACCAATAGTCATGTAGTTATAGACTTTAAGCATATATGCTCTCAAGCCCTCATCCACAGCTGATTGATCTACTGTTTTAGTAAATGATCGTTGATTAAAGTCTAAAGCCATAAATTCTCCTTTAAATTATTACTAATATCGCTATA
>MDTG01301132.1_pt1 | contig 11165 bp, 10 predicted proteins | sample 811421 | NCBI WGS metagenome assembly MDTG01 (sample SAMN05326645, study PRJNA326480) | marine metagenome | isolation source: seawater | place: Pacific Ocean: South East | collected 2011
ATCGGAAGTTCACAGTCATGGGCGGCAAACTCAAGCACGACGTGTGCGAGTACATCGCCGCCATGACAAGCGAATCCGAGGTGGAGGTTCACGTGGGCTGCGATTCCCAAAACCACAAACGTCACACCGTCTACGTGACCACCGTGGTGTTCCGGTTCCCCAACAATGGCGCCCACGTCATCTACCGCCGGGAGCGGGTTCCCAAGATTCTCGACATGTGGACCAAACTGTGGGGAGAAACCGAGCGGTCTGTGGCTTTGGCCAACCTCATTTTGGAAGAATGCAACCTGCGGGTGCACCAAATTGATTTGGACTTCAACAGCGACAGCCAATACGCCAGCCACAAGCTGGTCAGCGCAAGCTCAGGCTACATCACCTCGCTGGGCTTCAATTCGAAGGTCAAGCCCGACCTCCTGATGGCCGCATGGGCGGCCAACGTGTTGTGCCAGTGATCGGGTTCAGCCCAAGTCTTTGCCCTCAAACTTCTGGAGCAGCACCTCGGACCGGTGCTCAAAAATGGCCTTGACCCGTTCGTGGACCATCCACCCGGTCAACAGCGCGCCGAGCTTGCCGCCTTTCAGTTTGTAGTGCAGGATGTCGTCCATCTGAACGCCTCCTTCCACTTCCTTGAAATGGTGCTGATGGTGCCACAAGGCGTAAGGCCCAAACCGCTGCTCGTCCACGAAGTAAGCTTTGTCTTCGCAATGCGTGATTTCGGTCACCCACGTCATCGGGATGTTGAACAGGGGGCGCACACGGTACCGGATGATTTGGCCTGCGTAGGTCCGACGTTCGTTTTGCGTCAAAATCTCAAACCCCATGTCAGGTGGCGTGATGTCATCCAAGTTGTCGGGGACGCTGAAAAAGGCCCATGCCTCGTCCAAGCTGATGGGCAAGACCAAAGAGGTTCGCAATTCGTGCATGCCATTGGTAACTCTCCGCCCCTGCCAAAGGTTCATCCATGAAAAATGGAGCACCCGCCGTTGCCGGTGCTCCACTACGATTCACAACGAGGTCCTCCATTTTCATGCAGACCTACTCCGTTAATTTACATAATAATTATCGCGACTGCAACTCGTCAGCCCTCCTTTTTCTCATGCACCGTCAAAATCCGGTGCATTTCCTGGGGCGAAAATGGCTTGGACACAAAGCCCGTGGCTCCCCGTTCCATTGCCATGGACCTCGTTTTCTCGTCGGCAAAGGCGGTGACCATGTACACCGGGGTTGGCTCCAAGTCCCGGTCGCGCTCCAACCCTCGGAGGCGCGTCAGCGCTTCAAGGCCGTCCATTTCTGGCATCTGAACATCCAACAACAGCACGTCAAAGCCCCCCTTTTCCCAAGCCTCCAAAGCTTCCCTACCGTTGCCAACCACGACGCAAGCCAAGTTCCATCGGTCGAAGAGCGCCTGGGCATACATGATGTTCAACTCGTTGTCCTCGGCCATCAACACGCGGACGCCTGAACCGTCCCATGTCATGACTGCAGGCAACGCAGGCGAGACGGACGACGGCTCCTCTTTGACGGAACAAGTCTCAGCGGGCAACTCCAGCAAGAACCTGGCACCATTCGCGGATGGCATCAACAGGAGGTCTCCACCCATCAACACCGCCAATTCCCGCGAAATGGTTAACCCTAATCCAGTGCTTCCCATGTCCGAGGCCTGCTTCAATCCTCGCCCTTCAAACGGCAAGAAGATCGTTTCTCTTTCCGCATGCTCGATGCCGGGTCCAGAGTCCTTGACCTCGGCATAAATCCAGCCCGGTCTGTCTGAATTTTCAAAAATGTCCAAGGTGATTTCTCCTTCAACAGTGTACTTGATGGCGTTGCCAAGGAGGTTGGTCAAAATTTGGAGCCACTTGTCCACGTCGATGAGTCGGTTGTTGTTGCTCAAGCGACAAGAGCAGGTCAAGTTCAGTCCCTTCTGATCGGCCAGTAGGCGGTGCATTTTTGCCATGGCAGTCGTCGCCTCCACCACATTGACCTCCGTTTTGTTGACGACCTGGGCCCCCGATTCCAATTTGGTCAAATGGAGGATTTCATCCACAACCACTCGAAGCATGGCTGAAGCGTTTTGTGCACCCTGCCACAATGGCATTTCCTCCTCTGACCATGCCCGCGTGTCGAGCAAATGAAACAAACCATTGATGGCGTTGATCGGCGTTCGAATCTCATGACTCATCTTCATGAGCAAATCGCGCTCACGCTGCCTCGCCATGGCCTCGCTTGCCAAGGCTCGCTCGTTTTCCAATTCAAGCTCTTTGCGGTCCGTAATGTCAAAATGAATGCCGACTGATCCCACCACGTCACCGCTCAGGTTCCTCAGGGGAGCGCCTGTGATAAGCATCCAAATGCGATGGCCCAAACGATGGCGTACGGGAAGCTCGTATGACGAGGCCATGCCTCTCCTCCTATTCTCCATCACTTCAGTCATCATACGCTTTCCCGCGTCATCCAGAAGAAAATCACCCGTCGTACCAATGAGATCTTCCGTGCTATATCCTGTAATTTCTGCAAACCTTGAATGCACCTTCTGAACCACACCGTCTTTGTCAACCTCCACAAACCCCAAGTCCAACTCCTCAAGGATGGTTCGGTACTTGAACTCGCTCGCCCGCAATGCATGCAGCAACGCCTCCAACTCCGGTTTGCCCTTGATGTTTTCCTCCAATTGCCAATACGGGTGATTGGGTTCGTGATTTGAGGTAGAATCTTTGGACATTTGGTGAATCAACTTGCGATGCCTCGGAAAGTTCAGAAAACTCGGTTTGTAACGCAAGCTTTGCGGAACCTGCTGATGCGAAAACAAGGCTGGTTGATTGGACTCATGGGAGGCTTGGTTTGCGTGGTTCAAGCCCAAACCAATTGCAACCTCCCCCTCCAATTCAAAGATTCCATTCGAGTCCCTGATCGTTGGGAGGAGGCCTGGGAATCCCAAGCCCCTGACGCCTCGAAAGCCCTTGCCGAATGGCGTGCCGGAAATTTCGACCGCGTCCAACAAGCATGGAGGCTAGCCGCGCCGTGCCTGGAGGCTTGGTCTCGAGAAACCGAAAGCCGTGGCTTGCCGGCCTCGGCCACTTGGCTACCGCTCTGGAAAAGGGGTGCTGTGGTCGAAAAGTGCGACTGTGCCGTGCCTGATTCTTGGTGGGATGGTTTGGCTGCCTTTGACGGCGTAGAGGCCTTGGTCTGGATGAGCAACCAACTGCCATCCGAATCCGTCATGCCGCTGAATGCATGGGTTTCGCATGTTCGGTCTGGTGTCAGACTCCTTGAAAACTTGGCCCTCCCCCCCATTCATGTGGTTCAACCGGGCGAAACCGTGTACCAATTGGGACGTCGTTTCAACGTGTCCCCCAAGTGCATTGGCGAGCGCAATGGCGTTTGGGACAACCTCGAACCAGGCCATTGCTTGATCATTCCCTTGAAGCCGTGAACGAGTCGACCATGTCTTGGAGTGGCTGGCTCATGTGCTGGGGCTTGTTCTTGGGCGCATGGGCCGCGTTTGAAGCAGGGCTGCCAACGTGGTCGTGGACGCCCCACCCACCCGACGCCGTGTCGATCCTCATCCCCCGGCCTGTTCGTCCCCTTGCGCTTCCACCCACCACCCCGCCTCCATCCTCCCTGCAAAGGGTCGCAAAGACCGTGTTCCTGGAAACGCGACCAACCTACGACACCCTCGCGGCGTTTCCTTCGGCGTGGGAGTTGCACGGTCCGACCGTGGCGTGGTTTGGCATGGATCGCTTGGCGCAACGTTTGGCCCAGGCCAAGGGGGTCAAATTGGACGTCTTTCATTGGGGAGACAGCCAAATTGAAGGCGACCGCATCACGGGAACCATTCGGGCGAGTTGGCAACGGACTTGGGGAGGACGCGGACCCGGATGGATTTTGCCAAAATCCCCGAGCAACAGCTTCGCCCTGAAGGCCCAACGACAGGGCTCCATTGCCCGAAAATTGGGCTATGGCAACCAACGCGACACCAGTCACCGGTTCTTGCCCTTCTTGGGCCTCAACGAATTCGACAAGGACGCCGTGTGGAAAGTCCGCGGCAACCCCATTGGCCACCGAACCAACCAAGGCTGGACCCAAACCCGAATGTGGTGCGCCGGAGCAGGCACCTGGTTGGGCAGCCACGACAGCGCCGAGTGGGTTGGACACGCAGCAAGGAAGGACACCATGCTGGTTTGGCAGCACCCACCCCTCCTAGATTCCGACCTTGTCATTCAGTCCGACGACGGCGCGCTTGCCGGCGTGGAATTCACAACCCCCAAAGGGGTGTTCCTGCACAACCTGCCAATGCGCGGAGGCTCGGGCACCTTGTTTGACGACATCCCTCGTGACCGCTGGAAGCGATTCCTGGCGCAGACAAACCCAGGCCTCGTCGTTCTGCAATTCGGCGGCAACGCCCTTGCATCCATGACGCAACCTTCTCAAGTGGCGCGTTACGCGTCCGCCATCGGAAAGAACCTCGACCACTTCAAGGCATTGATGCCTCACGTTCCCGTAGTGTTCGTGGGGCCCTCAGACATGGGGCTGGCCCCCAACGAATTCCCGATGCTGGCCGCCACAATCGATGCCCTCAAGCACACGGCATTCGTCCACGGTGCCATGTACTGGGATTTGCAGGCCGTGATGGGTGGCCCAGGAAGCATGGCCCAATGGGTGGACGAGGGGCTCGCCGCGCGTGACGGCGTGCACTTTTCTCCCAAAGGAGCGAAACTCATCGGTCAACGCCTGGACATGGCGCTTCGGAGGGCGATGCGCGCCAGCCAACCCACGGAACACCTTGGGCCATGATGGCATTCACGAGCCTCGGGTTTTGGGCGCTCTTTGCCGCCACCTTTCTGGCCGTCGAATGGGCGAAAAAGGCGGCTGATGAGGCTCGCTTCCTCGTTTGGCGTAAGTGGCTCTACCTCTTGTTCAGCCTGACCTTTTACGGCCTGGCTTCGGGGAAGCTTCTGGTGGTGATGCTGGCCTCCATTGGAACCAACCACGCCTTGGCCCGTTGGATGCATCGCTCCCCATCTCGCCTGGCGGTTGCCCTTGCCGTGACCTTCAACGTGGTCCTCCTTGGCACGTTCAAATACGCTTACTTCGTGGCAGGCCTTTTCCCAGAAGCCATGCCTGCACAGGGCTTTCAATGGGGCGAGTTCCGACTGGAGCAATGGATGTTGCCACTCGGCATTTCCTTCTTCACATTCCAATCCATCAGCCACGCCTTGGACGTGCATCGAGGACGCCTGCCCCAGCCCACCTCGTTGCTGTCCTTCGCCACGTACATCACCTTTTTTCCGCAGCTCGTCGCAGGACCCATCGTGCGGGCAGCAGACTTCTTGCCTCAGCTGGAGCGCCGCGTCTCCGATTCTTTGTCAAGCCAAAAACACCATCTCGGGCTCATCGTCCAGGGATTCATGAAAAAAATGGTGTTCGGCGACTGGGTGGGGACCCTGCTGGTCGACCCAGTGTTTGGGGCTCCAGGCGACCACTCTGGCTTGGACCTTGCCCTTGCCTTGTACGGCTACAGCCTGCAGGTGTACGCCGATTTCAGCGGTTACACGGACATGGCCCAAGGCATGGCGGGCTTGTTGGGCATGCGCCTGCCCAACAACTTTGACTTCCCCTACAAGGCCACTTCGCCGGCGGAATTTTGGCGACGCTGGCACATGTCTTTGTCGCAATGGTGGAAAGATTACGTGTACATCCCGCTTGGAGGCAACCGAGCGTTTTCTTGGGTCAGCATCGCTTTCATCGGCGTCTTGATGGGGCTTTGGGGCATGCGTTGGAACGAGACTGGCGGATGGCTTGTGGTGGCTGGAAGTGCGCTGCTTCTTGCGGCCGGGGCCCTGATGTCACCTTCCTTTCGAGCCAAATTGGCCACCTCGACCAACGTCTTTTTGGTGATGCTTTTGGGAGGCCTTTGGCACGGGAGTCACCTGAATTTCGTGACATGGGGCGCCATCAATGGCCTCGCCATTGTTGCCGGGATTTGGCTCCGACGCCCTTCCACCGCGGCTTGGCGTTTGTTTTTGGGTTGGTTCTGCACGTTCCACATCGTCGTGCTTTCCAGAATTTGGTTTCGGGCAGGATCGCTCACTGCGTGGTCTGAATTGTCGGAAGGCCCTCATCCGTCTGACGCATGGGAAAATGCGCAATTGATGGCAACGCAATTGGTCTCACCCCAAGTTTGGCAGACGATGCCGTGGAGTGCCTCTGTGTGGATGGGGACAGGACTCTTGCTGCTTGGGTACGGCATTCACTGGATGCCTTCAACTTGGCAAGATTGGTTGGGTCAAATCAGTCGCCACGTGCCTTTGTGGACGCTCTGGCTTGCATGGGCATGCCTGGTTGCATGCGCCGTGATGACGGAACAAGGCCAGGGCAAGCCCTTCATTTATTGGCAGTTCTGACTCAGCGACTCGGCTGAGCAGGCACGTTCGTTTGCTGGTACGCGCTGCACGTTTGCGCTTGAGGCGCGCAAGAAGACAAGGCGGCGAGTGCCAAAGTGGCCCCAAGGAGCCACGCAAACACTGCAGTGTAGCGAGAGCTTTTCATGGTAGGCAAATTGCACATTTTGTCCGTTGAATCTCGAGAAGGGGTGGCAGGTTGTAAACATTCCGCCTTTAATTTTGGCTTCCGCATGAACCCTGAACGACTTCTTTCTATTGTTCTTGTGCTGTTGCTCGGTTACAACGGCGTTTTTTTTGCCTACCACCTCGCCGACAAGGCCCGCGTCTTTGCGGATGCCATGAACGAGGTCCAGTCCCTTCTGAACGTGGTAGAGCTCATCGCCGTGCTGTGCTTGTTTGTCGATTTGGTGGTCCGATTCGACCGCATCCCAACGGCTTGGCAATGGCCACGAACCGCTGCCGTGGGCCTCTGTGTTGCGGGCATGCTGTTCAAGTGGTTCGTCCTGTACCTGCGCTTGAGCTACCTTGTGGACTGAGCGTCAGTCTTCGTCAAGATGGTAGTCCATCTCTTCCGCGGGCAAGTCACGCGGGAGCAAGCGGAACATGTGGTAGCGTTGCTTCACGAACTGGATGAACTCGTACTGCGACCACGACTTCAAACGGTCATCGCCTGGGTCACAAAACCGGGCAAACGCATCGAACTCCCCAGGCTCGAGGTCGACAATTTGATAATCCACGTACTTGACAAACAACTCCTGCAGAAGGGCACGTCGACGGTCGTCGTTTTCCAGGCGTTCCACCTCCCTCCGGCTTTTCGCCTCGCGCGCCAGCGATTCGTACAAAAAGGTGATGGGGCTTTGAAGCGCATTGACGCCGGACAACCGGAAGTCTTCCTCGCGGTAGCCCAAAGCTTGAATGTCCCTCACGATTTCGCCTAGGTCACGGGGCGCAATCACCTCTGCTTGCCCCACCTCCACCTTCAACGGCGTCAAATTCACGTCCACCCGTGAGGGCGCCAGCGCCAACACCTCCTGGGTTCGGTACCCCACGGCCCCAAACACCAAGGTGTCGCCCCAGCAAACGCGCATCAGAAACTCGCCGTCGTTTCCTACAAATTCACCTGCCCCCGTCCGGCGGTTGAACACCATGGACGAGGGAATCCAGCGACTTGCCTCGTCGCTGACGCTCCCCGACTGCACCCAAGTGCTGTCGCAGGTTTGCGCTTCCACAACCCCTGCAACTGCCATCCATGTCACCGCGCAACAGCACGCGTTTGCAAACCAAGTGCTCACGCCTGCAAAGTACGAGAACGGGACGCTTTGTGAAGGGGGGCTTTCACGTATCTTCCCATCATGGGGGTCGACAAGCAAGCCGTGACAGAAGCCAGAAAGAAGGCCAGGGAAGCGGCGTCTGACCGGATCAAACAGGCCCAGCAGTGGTCCCCCGAATCGCTCGCCGAGGCCGTCTGCGCAGGCAACAGAGACGCCTTGGCCCAGGCCATCACCTGGGTGGAAAGTGCCGCACCGGACCACCAGCGTCGAATCGAGTCGTTGTTGAGTCATCTTCCCCAACCAGGAAACAGCCTGCGCGTGGGCCTGACCGGCATTCCCGGCGTTGGCAAGAGCACGTTCATCGAACGCTTTGGCATCGACGCCCTTGCCCAAGGACGACGCGTGGCTGTGCTTGCCGTGGACCCCACCTCCCAACGAACGGGGGGCTCCTTGCTCGGAGACAAAACAAGGATGCAACAACTGTCCATGCATCCTGACGCCTTTGTTCGGCCCTCTGCCGCCGCTTCCACCTTGGGTGGTGTGGCTCGAGCTACAGCAGAAGCCATCCACCTCTGCGAGGCCGCGGGTTACGACCTCATTTTGGTCGAAACCGTGGGTGTTGGCCAGAGCGAGGTGACGGTTCGAGGCATGGTTGATGTGTTTCTGCTGCTTTTGATCGGTGGCGCAGGCGACGAAGTACAAGGCATCAAACGAGGCGTGGTCGAAATGGCCGACCTCGTGGTCGTTCACAAAGCAGACGGCGACCGAGAAGCAGCATGTCGATCCACCAAAGGAGCCTACCAACAAGCCCTTCACCTGCTCCCCAGCCCTCCTTCTGGCGTCTCGCCTGAAGTTCTTTTGGCCTCGAGCCTGACTGGGAATGGCCACGACGACGTTTGGTCTCAGCTCCATACGCTTGTGGACCAATGGAAAGCCTCCGGATGGTGGGAAGCACAGCGCCGCAACCAGCGTCTTGAAGCAATGGAACGGCACGCCCGTGAATTGTTGCTCGAAGCCCATCTGAATGCCAAAGCTTCGCTCTGGCAATCCTTGAAAGACGCCGTGGAAAACCAATCCCTCAACGCCTACAGCGCAGCGCGCCGTTGGGTGCTCGGAGAATCCAACGACCAAGGACCAACCTCGTGATGATCGAAGGTTTTGGGATTTGCGTTGCAGCCATCGGAGGCTTCTTGCTCGGATTTGATGGAGTCCGAAATCCATCCAACGAGCCTCTACAAGAGGGTTCCCCACCCTTGCTCGACCGTGGCCGACTGAACCATGTCAGAACCATGGGCATGAAGCTTCAAGAACTGGGCATCCAACAATCCCATTTGCACGAAGAACAGAAGCAACTCGAATCGCTGATTGACCTCAAACGTGGGGTCCAACGGCTGTTGAATGGACTGCTTTGCCACATGCAAAACTCCTCCTCCCGAAACGACGTGGATGCCCTCATACCCAAGGTGAGCAAATCGCTCAGGAACTTGCTCATGTTGGCCCGCAACCCCACGATGCCTGCCCAAGACGCCCATGAAATCGTTGCCCAGCTTCGCGGAACCATTGATTCACTGGATCTATCGTCATTCGAAAATCAAGGCATTCGAAACGAGAAAGTTGCAATCAATCAAGTGAACAGATTGTTGAGGCATTTTGCCGCGAAAGACGATTGACGTTAGAGGGTGGTCGGGCGCAACAACTCCATCGCCTCTTCCAACGAAATGACTCGTTGACCACCTTCCTTCATGTCCTTCAGCCCCACTTTGCCGGCACTCAATTCCTCCTGACCAAGCACCACCACGTATCGCGCGCGGCGATCGTTGGCAAACTTGAACTGCTTTTTGAGTTTGGCTGCTTCGGGGTAATGCTCCACACGAAGCCCAAGCCCTCTCAGTGTCTGTGCCACGGAGAGCTCCTGCCCCAAGTCCCCACCTTCCAATTGCACCACGAGGACGTCGAGGCCCTGACCAACCATGTCCGGCCAAGCCTCGAAATGGTTGAGCACGTCTTCGATGCGGTCTGCCCCAAAACTGATGCCCACGCCGCTCATGCCGGACCATCCAAAAATCCCTGTGAGGTCGTCGTAACGTCCTCCACCGCAAATGCTTCCCACTGGGGCGTCGTCCACCACCACTTCGAAGATGGCCCCGGTGTAATAATCCAAACCCCTCGCGAGCAAGGGGTCGACCCGCAAGGAATCGACACCCACGCCCAAATTCAAAGCTTGTTCGATGAGCACCCGAAGCGAATCGATGGCCGCCATGGCCTCTGGCTGACCGGAAACCATGGACTCCATGGCCGCAAGCCTTGCCTCATGGGTGTCCAACGACCGAATGCGCAGAAGCTCTACCAACCCTTCGCCGGCCTCTCCTGGGATTTGGCGCTGCTCGAATTCACGACGCACCCCCTCCAGGCCCACCTTGTCAAATTTGTCGACCGCCACGGTCCAATCCGTGAATTGTTCCTCCGGGACACCACATGCTTGGGCAAGCCCCATGAGCACACGTCGGTCGTTCAAGACGATTCGGTATCCTGGGACGCGGAGGGCACCCAGGGCTTCGTCAAACACCTGGATGAGCGTGAGTTCACTCAGCGTGCTTTCGGTGCCAATGATGTCGCAGTCGCATTGGGTGAATTCCTGGTAACGCCCTTTTCCGGGACGGTCACCGCGCCACACAGGTTGGATTTGGTATCGTCTGAAAGGAAAGGTCAGTTCGTTGCGGTGCATGACCACGAAGCGCGCGAAAGGCACCGTCAAATCGTACCTCAACGCCTTTTTGCAGATGCTCGTGGCAAGGGCCTTGCTGTCCTTGTTGGCCATGGCGCCTTCGTCGGCCTTGGCCAAGAAATCCCCGTTGTTGAGAATCTTGAAAATGAGCTGGTCCCCTTCCTCTCCGTATTTGCCTGTGAGCGTGCTCAGGTTTTCAAACGACGGCGTTTGGATGGGGTCGAAGCCATGGGATTCGAACACCGATCGCAGGGTGTCGAACATCCATTGCCTTCTGGCCATGGTTTGAGGGGCAAAATCGCGGGTACCCTTGGGAATGGAAGGTTTGCTCATGTGAAGAAAAGGACGCTTAGCGCTTCAATCGACGGCGATACTGAATGAACAACGTGACAATCAAGACCGCAGTGAGAATCCAAATGACTTGCATGTCCGAAAATTACGACCCTTCGCCCGTACTTCACATGTAATTTTGGGGCCCATGCACAGCATCAGCACACGCCAGGGACACCAAGGGGCCGTTTACGCCATCCTTTGGAGTTCCGCGCATCAATCGTGGTTTTCCTGCGGAGGCGATGGCATCGTGGCCCAATGGACGACGGACGAGGCCAACGGCACCGCCCGACTCCACACGGAATCCGCTTGCTACAGCCTCGCTTCATGGGGCAATGCTGGCGTGGTCATGGGCGATGCCTCAGGCGGACTCGCGTGCTGGAGTCCTTCCGGTGTGGTGGAAGTCGCAGGGCACAATGCCCCGGTGTTTGCCCTTCA
>MDTG01017710.1_pt1 | contig 11163 bp, 12 predicted proteins | sample 811421 | NCBI WGS metagenome assembly MDTG01 (sample SAMN05326645, study PRJNA326480) | marine metagenome | isolation source: seawater | place: Pacific Ocean: South East | collected 2011
ACCTTTTTTTTTGATTAAATTTTGTTTTTTCCAATCATGTAAAATTTTGTCAAGTGTACCATTAATGAATTTTGAGCTTTTTGTTGTACTATACATTTTAGCAATCTCAATATATTCATTTAATGATACCTTTACTGGTACAAGTGGCATGAACCTAAATTCAGTTAAGGCCATAAGAATTAGAGTGTAGTCAATCTTGTTCATTCGATCATTATCCCAGTCAGGGGTATATTTTGGGAGTAATTGTTCGATTTCACTCTTGTTATCTAAAAAGGATGATACCAAATCATCAACCATTTTTAAATCTTCTTTTTCATTTTTAAATAAACTGGGTAGGATGATTTTTTTTTCTTTTTCATAGTCATCGCATAAACGTTCTATACTTTTAAGTATTGGAATTTTTTCATCATACCAGTAGATGTTTTTTTCTTCCATTAATTGTTCAAATTCAACAGAGTTTAATATCAAATATTTAAATACAAACTTACTGAACACAAAAAAATCGTATGTCGTTAAATCTGATTTAAGTAGTTCATGAAACTCTTCTGTTTTTTTTATTTCTTTATAAATTATAAATAATATTTCCTTTTCTTGAGACCAGATTAATTTTGGCTTGGATAGATAATTACTTATGGTAATATTATCTGATAAATTTCTAAAGAATGAATTCTCAGTAAAAATCCTGAAAGCTTTAGTGTTATTATCGGATGTTTTGTATTTATAATCATTTGGATTATGATCAGTTGAAATAAAATGAGCTAACTCTGGACCAAACGATAGAACACCAAGAAGATTTTGTTCCATATCAAATATTGATTTCTTAACAGATTTTTGAATTTGAGTAGTAAGATTCTCATCATTATCCAATTCTGTAAAAAGTGATTGGAATATTTTAATTCGAATTAGTCTTCTATTTATCATTGAACAAAAAAGTTGAGCAAACCTAATCATTAAATTAAAATTTCAATAATTGAATTTGCAATCAGTTCTTTCATTTTCTAATATTTTATAATTTGTACTGTATAGTGGTTGGTGATTTTTTTTAATATGATAAATTTCTAGTCTTTTTTGTGCTATTAAAAACGAGATTTTAAGATCGATTAGATGTAAAAAATATATTTGTGTATTTAATACTAGTTCAATATTTGTAGAAATAATATATACTAGATTTGTTGTAAGAATATATTGATTTAGAAACCTCAATTAAAATACGAATTGAAATCGCTTTTATCTTTAACAAAATACTTATCAAAGTATAAAAATTATTTAATCATTGGTTTAGTATTTATTCTTTTTTCAAACGTTTTCGCCATATTGATTCCACCTATTGTTAGGGAATCAATTGATGGAGTTTTATTGCTGTTGGATGAGGGAAAAATGCCAAAGTATCATAATTTCATTCAGCACTATTTTCAAAGTAAATCTGGAATTGCGATTTTATCTAGTGGTTTGATATTACTATCAGCTTTTCTTAAAGGAATATGTATGTATTTTATGCGTATGACAATTATAATAATGTCTAGGTATATAGAGTTCGATCAGAAAAACGATATTTTTAAACATTACCAAAGTCTTGGTCAAGATTTTTATGCAAAAAATTACACGGGAGACTTAATGAATAGAATCAGCGATGATGTTTCAAAAGTTAGAATGTTTACAGGACCTGCAATCATGTACACATTAAACCTTACTTGCATGATTATTATGGTAGTTTCATTGATGTTTTACATTAATTCAAGAATTACACTTTATGTTTTAATACCCCTACCCATATTAGCTTTATCTATTTATTTTGTTAGTGATGCTATGAATAAAAGAAGTGATCTAATTCAACAGCGTTTATCAAAGATAACTTCATTTGTTCAAGAGACATTTTCAGGTGTACAGGTGTTAAAATCTTATGCCGCAGAAAGCTATTTTATCCGTGAGTTTAGAGAATATAATAGCAATTATAAGAAGGATAATATGTCACTTGTTAGAGTTAATGGCATTTTTATGCCAGCAGTTTTAGCATTAATTGGTATGAGTATTCTAATTACGGTCTATGTAGGAGGAAATGCAGTAGTAGCAAATCAATTCACATTAGGAAATATTGTAGAATATATTATTTATGTCAATATGTTGACATGGCCAGTAACAAGTATCGGCTATGTCACATCCTTGGTTCAGAGAGCATCAGCTTCTCAAAATAGAATTGATGAATTTATGAATACCACCCCTATGAAACATAAAGGGGATTTAAAAATCGAAAATCTATCAATTAATATTGAGTTTAGGGATGTTTGGTTTCGTTATGATGAATCTAATGAATGGGTACTTAAATCTGTAAACTTTGTTATCAATTCTCAAAGTAAAGTTGGAATTTTGGGAACTACAGGTGCTGGTAAGAGTACAATTGCTAAACTTTTAACGGGTATTCATGAACCTTCAAGAGGTTCAATTTTCATAGATGGAATTCCAATTCAGGATTATAGTAAAACAAGTTTAAGCTCAATTTATGGATATGTTTCACAAGACATTTTCCTTTTTTCTGATTCTATTAAAAATAATATTTTGATGGGGTGTAATTCCAATCAAGATCAATCTAACCTTGATTCAGTCATTAAATGCACTGAACTGCAAAATGAAATTAATTCGTTTCCAAATAAGATAGAAACAGTTCTCGGAGAAAGAGGTATTACGCTAAGTGGGGGGCAGAAACAACGCGTGTCTTTAGCTAGGGCATTAATCAAAAAACCTAGTGTTCTTATTATTGACAATGGCATGTCGGCTGTGGATACAAAAACAGAAGCCTTATTAAAGCAAAATATCAATTCTTGGAGTGAGGTAAATACAACTGTTTACATCAGTCATCGTATATCAACAGTTCAAGATTGTGATTCTATTATTTTATTGGATGGGGGTAAAATTATTGAAATTAGCTCTCATCAAAAACTGATAAAATCAAATGATATTTATTTAAAATTATTTTCAAAACAACTATCAGTCGATGATAATTCATAGACCTTCGTGAAAAGAGATGTGTTTTTTTGTTTAATTTGTATGTGTTATTTAAAATAAACAATTCATGAGTGATTCAAATTATAATAGAGAAGAAGTCTTCTCCAAGAGAGTGAGAGCAGGGAAAAGAACCTATTTCTTTGATGTTAAGAAGAGTAACACCTCCAGAGGTGAGGATTTTTACATTACAATCACCGAAAGTAAGAAGAAGTTTGAAGGCTATGTAAAACACAAGATATTCTTGTATAAAGAAGATTTTAATAAGTTTTCTGAGGCTTTTACTCAAACAGTCAATCATGTTAAAAGTGAGCTTATGCCAGAATATGATTTTGATGAGTACACTAATCGTGAGGAAAATAACGATTCAAATATCTAAAAAAGCCTATTAATTTCTATGCAAAAATCAAGCTGGATTTTTGGTTTATTAGCTGGTATATTATCTGCTATTATGGAGTATTTATTTTTCAAAAGCTCCGAATCAAATGCTAATTCAATGTTTCTCTCCAAGATAATAATTCTCACATTATGTATAATTCTAGGACTAATTCTTGCCAAAAAGCTGTTGGGTGGTACAATAAGTATCTCTCGAACTCTATTGACAGGAGGAATTATTTCTTTGGTTCGTGCATTTGTTATGATTATTTCTTTTTTAGTATTATACTATCCAAGTGGAGATTTTTATAAATCTAAAATAGAAATAGCCTTTGAACAAGCCACTCTAAAAGTTAAACAGGATGAGAATATTAAACCACCAGATAAAGCTATGGAGCTTGAAGAAATAAAAGGTCAAATAGCAGCACAATATGAACCTTCTGGATACGCCATGATGAGCATTGGTAGTAGCCTAGTTACAGGGCTAATTGTATCGATTTTGATGGCTTCTTTCATCGCTAAAAACATGATGTTCAAACTGTAATGGTACTATTAAAAAGTAAAACAATATCAACAGATAAATCAGTATATTACATGTTCGATTATTTATCCGAGTTATCAAATTTTGAGCGTTTAATGCCAGATAATGTCAGAAGTTTTCAGATAGAAAATGATTGTGCTATTTTGGATATTCAAGGTATAGGTAAAATAGAGTTAGCTGTAACTGAAGCAGTAAGTCCAAAAAAGATTGTGATGCTTCCTCTAAATAAAGTACCTTTCAAATTTGATATTCAATGGCATATTGATCCAACAGATGATGGATCGGAAATTCACGCTATTATCAATGCTGATCTCAATTTAATGATGAAAATGATGGCGAAGAAACCCCTAAATGATTTTATCAATGTCCAAATTCAAAAATTATCCAACGAGTTATCTTGATTAAGCGAATATTACGGTACATCTGGACAATCTATTTTTTTATCAGTTTTGTACTGATATTCTTGATTATGTATCCGCTCTTTTTGATTTTTTTATCAAAAGAAAGTTGGTACCCTAAAGCACATTATCTGAGAAGTGTTTGGGGGAGAATATTAATGCTGATCTCTGGTCTACATGGCAAAACAGAATATGAGGAGCCATTAGATAAAAACAAAATTTACATTTTTACACCAAATCATTTTTCTTACTTTGATATTGTGTCTGTAAACACACAAATGCCTTATTTATTCAGCTTTATGGCAAAAAGTGAGTTATCAAAAATCCCACTATTTAGAATTTTTTTTCGCACAATAGACATGCCGGTTGATCGAAGCTCAAGGGAAGGAGCAAAGCGAGCATATTATTTGGCACATAAAAAATTAAATAGTGGAATAAGTTTACTAAATTTTCCAGAGGGAGGAATAGGTAATGAAGTTCCAAAAATGAGAAAATTTAAATTAGGCCCTTTTAAAATGGCTATTGAGTACGGATTAGAAATTGTACCCATTACACTACCCGATAACTGGAAACGGCTACCATGTGGCGAATTTATTCCTCAAGGAACACCTGGTAGAATGAGAATGTATGTTCATCGACCAATTCCGACTAATAATCTAAAGTCCGGTGATGAAGTTGAATTATCAAATAAAGTTTATCGTATTATTGAGAGTAAATTTAATGAGATGAATAATTTATGAAACTAAATAAAACTAAAGTACAAGAATTAGCCCATTTAGCTCGTTTAGAATTTTCGAATGAAGAACTTATTGATATCATTAAGGATTTAGAAAAAATCATTGAATTCTGTGACCAACTTAAGTCATTAGATACTCAAGGTATCGATCCGTTGATATATTTATCAGATGAAATTAATGTCTTAAGAGAAGACAAAGTTTCAGAGGGTCTAAAAAAAGAAGATGCGTTAAAAAATGCACCTGCATCTGACTCAGATTATTTCAAAGTTCCTAAAGTAATATCAAAGTAATGGCCTTAATTAACTTAAGAGATATATTCAAAATATATCAGATGGGCTCTACTCAAATAAATGCTCTTGATGGTTTAGAATGTAAAATAGAAAAAGGGGAGTACGTAGCACTAATGGGGCCGTCCGGTTCAGGAAAGTCAACGCTAATGAATATTATTGGATGTTTGGATACTCCTACTAAAGGAGTTTATTCATTAAATGGAATAAACGTTAGTGATATGAGTGATGATGATTTAGCTTCAATTAGAAATATTGAAATTGGTTTTGTCTTTCAGTCATTCAATCTTTTGCCTCGAACAAGTGCAATTGAGAATGTTGCTTTACCGCTTGTATATGCAGGAGTATCCAAAAAAGAAAGAATCGAAAGAGCTCAAAAAGTATTAGAAAAAGTAGGTTTAGGCGATCGTGCTGATCATAAACCAAATGAATTAAGTGGAGGCCAACGACAGCGTGTAGCCATAGCAAGAGCACTTATTAATAACCCTTCGATTGTTTTGGCGGATGAACCTACAGGAAATCTTGATAGTAAAAGTAGTTTAGAAATTATGAATCTTTTTAATGAGATATATAAAGATGGGAATACTGTTGTTATGGTAACACATGAGGAGGATATTGCTAAATATGCAAAAAGAACAATTCGTATGATTGATGGAAAACTAGCTGACCAATTAATTGTTAAGTAATTATATCAAACATATTCAATGAAAATTTATACTAAAACAGGCGATAAAGGCGAAACCTCCTTACTTGGAGGGACTCGAGTCAGCAAGTCTCATCAAAAATTAGAGGCCTATGGCACTCTAGATGAACTAAATTCTAACATTGGCTTAATCGCATCTATGAATTCGGTATATCAAGTTTTCTTGTTGAGTATTCAGCATAAATTATTTAATATTGGTAGTAGACTTGCAGCAGAGAAGGAACTAAGCTTTCCATTGCCTGATATTTCTAATGAAGATATTCTTTTACTAGAAAATGAAATTGATCGACTTAATGAAAGACTTCCGAAATTAAAAGACTTTATTTTACCTGGAGGATCAATTTTAAGTGCCCAAACTCAGATTACGCGATGTATTTGCAGAAGAGTTGAAAGGCATGTAGTAGGGCTAAATGACTTTAAATATAATTTAATCATAAGCTACCTAAATAGATTGAGTGACTATTTGTTCGTTTTAAGCAGAGAATATTTAAGGCTCGAAAACATTGAGGAAGTTAAGTGGAAGAAATATTAAAACTTCCTTCTTCCATTCATCATTTTTTCTAGCTCCATCAAAACATATCGGGGCATTTCAAATTTATTGAATTCAACAATACTTTTTTGTAGGTACTTAACAGCAGTATTTATGTCTTGCTTTCTTTCTAGCGCATTATTTCCAATTAAGAATAGTATTGCTGCTTTGATAGGTACGAGTTGATTTCCACCAGAAACGGGTCCAGGCATTGGAACTAAGGTTTGAGCAAGAAGAGAATCACTGGTCGATAAATTCAAAACATAATTACTCAAACTATCAAACAAAGGTTGATTTCCGTTTTCATACTGAATAATTACTTTTTGAAATAAATATTTATAGTCTTTTGTGGATTCTAACAAGTTCTGTATGAATTCATCAGCTTTTTCTGTTTCACCAATTTGCTGATAAGCAATAGCCATATTTTCTCTGAGTTGACTATTTGCCTTTCCCTTAGCGTAAACATTTTCAGCATATTTTAAACCAGCTTTGAAATTACCGGACTGCATATATAATCTGGAGAGTGAGTCCTGATATACAAGATTAGCTGTGTCTAATAAAACAAGTTGATTCAAGGCCAATTTAGCTGTGTTTGCATCATTATTTGATCGAGCTTGTTGATATAAATCTTGTGCTTTTGATAGTTGATATTCATCCTGATTACATGCCATTAAGAGACAAATACAAATGAAGTAATTAATTATATGTTTTATCATTTGGAGCAAATGTAGAATTAATTCGTTTTGTTACATTTATGAATTATTAAATTTATCAGAGTCATTACTAAAAGATTAAAAACTTTATAATAATTTTTAAATGTTTCTACTTAATACATAAATTATGACATTATTGCCAGCAAAACACAGTCATGTATACCTAGATTAATTGTGATTTATATTATATCTACCGGATGTTTCATTATTTTAATGAAAAATTGCAGGGAATCAGTTTTTGGTGGCTAAATATGTCATTAGTAAGATTTTTAGTTAAAAAGGATTAGTTACTTTATTGCAATAAAAATTATTTTATAAATAAAGACTAGTAGATCCTATTTAATAAATTTGTAGAATAATTGAATATTATGTTTGATAGTTTATCTAATCGATTAGACCGTGCATTTAAAACGTTAAAAGGTCATAGCAAACTTACTGAGCTTAATATAGCGGAGTCAGTCAAAGAAATTCGAAGAGCTTTAGTAGATGCCGATGTTAGCTACAAAATTGCTAAAGATTTTACGAATAAAATTAAAACAGAAGCGATTGGTCAGAATGTGATAAATAGTGTTTCTCCGGGCCAGTTAATGACTAAAATAGTCAACGACGGGCTAAAAGAACTTCTTGGTGGTGAAACCAAGCCAATCGATTTATCAGGTAGTCCATCTATAATATTAATTGCTGGACTTCAAGGATCGGGAAAAACAACATTTTCTGGTAAACTTTCTTATTATTTAAAAAGCAAAGGGAAAAAACCACTCTTAGTTGCCTGCGATGTCTACAGACCTGCAGCAATAAACCAGATAAAAGTTCTTGGAGAACAAGTAGGGGTGGATGTATTTACAAATGAAAAAAGTAAAAATCCTGTAGAAATTGCTCAAGATGCTGTCAAATATGCAAAAGTTCATCAGCACAATTTAGTTATTGTTGATACAGCAGGTCGATTAAGTATGGATGAAGCCATGATGAACGAAATAGGAAATCTAAAAGACCAACTTAAGCCTCAAGAGATTTTGTTTGTAGTAGATGCTATGACCGGTCAGGATGCAGTAAATACAGCAAAAGCTTTCAATGAAAAATTGAATTTTGATGGAGTTGTCTTAACAAAATTAGATGGTGATACTCGAGGTGGTGCAGCTATATCTATCAAATCAGTAGTTAATAAACCAATCAAATTTGTTAGTACTGGAGAAAAAATGGAAGCCTTGGATGTATTTCATCCAGACAGAATGGCTAATCGAATCCTTGGAATGGGTGATATAGTGTCATTTGTTGAAAAAGCTCAAGAAAACTTTGATCAAGCCGAGGCTATTGCTCTTCAAAAGAAGATGCAAAAAAATCAATTCGATTTTAATGATTTTTTAAAGCAACTTAATCAAATAAAAAAAATGGGAAACATCAAGGATTTGATGGGTATGATTCCTGGTGTAGGTAAAGCGATTAAAGATGTAGATATCAATGATGACAGTTTTAAAGGGGTAGAAGCCATAATTCATAGTATGACTACCTATGAAAGACAAAATCCAAATGTATTAGACGGTAGCAGGAAAAAACGAATTGCTCTTGGGAGTGGAACTTCAACTGCAGAAGTGAACAAGCTTATTAAGCAATTTAACGAAATGAGAAAAATGATTAAAGCTATGAATAATAAAAAAGGACTGCGATCAGGTGCTAACTTATTTAAAAGGTAGTGAAAGATTTAAGGCAAAATTATACGAAAGGAGAACTTGTAGAAAATCAGATTGCTGGTGATCCATTTACTCAGTTTGATAAGTGGTTTACAGATGCATTAAATGCTGAAATTATTGAACCAAATGCTATGATTTTATCGTCTGTAGACGCTAATAAACCTGACTCTAGAATAGTGCTTCTGAAAGATATCAGGGGTGAAGAATTTGTTTTTTACACGAATTATGATAGCCACAAAGGGCAGCAACTTCTGAATAATCCTAATTGTACTCTATTATTTCCATGGGTTAATCTTGAGCGTCAAGTAATTATCCGTGGTCAAGCAACAAAAATACCTATCAAGGAATCTGAGGAATATTTTTTGTCAAGACCTAAAAGTAGTCAAATTGGTGCATGGGCCTCAAATCAAAGTAAGCAAATCGATTCAAGAATTACCTTAGAGAATCAGTTGAAGGAATCACTAGAAAAATTTAATATCCAACCATTAACCAAGCCACCTCACTGGGGAGGTTTTGCAGTTATCCCTCAAGAAATTGAGTTCTGGCAAGGTAGACCTAATCGTTTACATGATAGAATTCTTTACACACTTCAAAATGATGTATGGGTTATTTCACGACTTCAACCCTAAGATTCATTAACATCATATTTCTGTCAAAGTATTTGTATTTTCTCCTGATTAGGGCATAAAGATATAAATTTGTTTAATTATTAGTAATGCAGAATATTAATAAAAATAGTAAGAGCTCTAAACGTATGAGTTTATTGTTGGTCCCAGCTATTACTATTGGTCTAAGTTTGTTAGGATATCAAACCTATGTATGGATTACTGGTGAAACATTTAATGGTTTCAGTTTTGATATTGGGCGTCTTTGGTCAACTGATGTCAAATCAGAAGAAAATTTAGATCAAATAGATAAAGATATTTTTAATACAAAAATAAAAGATGAAGAGCAACAAATTACATCTTTAGAATTAGATAAAGTAATTCTACCAAGTTTAAAACCCAAAAAGACTAAAGTAATTGATAAAGTATTTGAACAAGATCTAATTACCAATACTTTTATTAATAAGAAAATTTCCAGCACACTTTACAGAATCAATTATATTGATGTTAATCCATTGATCAATAATGATTTACGCATTAAATATATTCATAGACTAAAAAGTGAAAGTCTAATTTTTCCTGACATGGTCCCCAAACGAGGAAAGTTATATTGGGGGATTAATTTTTCACCAGCATTTAGTTACCGGGTATTTGATATTGATGTAAATAAAGTTAATGGTGTTGCTGAAGATAAAAATCGGATATATACAACAGGATTAACTGAGGAAAGAAGAAATAAATCTGACAAAGCAATTACAAGTTATTCATTTGGTGTTGATTTTGGTAAACAAATTAGTAAGAAATTTAATATTTACTCTGGAGTTCATATTGCTGGTTATGGAGAGCAAATTTTAGTTTCAACACCAAATGAGTATGATCCCAACTATTGTTATGCAGAATTTCATAATAGAAAACCTTCTTATGAGGCAGCAGAATTGCCTTCAGCCCCCAATAACGTTCCATACACCAACCAATATAAGTATATTGAAATACCGCTAGGTGTTCAGTATACAATATATAAATTTGATAAAGCTAAAATAGCAATTGATCTTGGAGCATATTACCAAAAAGTTTATCAAGTCAATGCTTTATTATACGATTTTGAAACAGATTATTATTATTGGTTTAATGAACGAGATAAAATTATAAAAGACAAAGGAATAGGTATTAGTTCTGGAGTAAGTCTGATACAAAATCTCACAGAACGCATTGAGCTAACTTTTAACCCTTATCTAAAATTTAATTTAAAGTCTACTTTTTCAGATTTTTATTCAGTTCAGCAGAATCAATACTCTACAGGTGTTAGAGTTGGTGTTAGGCAACAAATTTTCTAATTTATTCGTAATTCAATTATCTTTGCAATCAGTATGAAGCGAGTATATATTGTTGCAGCTGTTCGAACACCTATAGGAAGTTTCAATGGCATGTTAAGTGGTATTTCTGCCCCCAAATTAGGTTCAATTGCGATTAAAGGTGCATTGAGTAAGTCTGGATTAAATCCCTCAGAAGTTGATGAAGTCTATTTTGGAAATGTTCTTCAAGCAGGAGTAGGTCAGGCTCCAGCAAGACAGGCATGCATTTTAGCTGGAT
>MDTG01090453.1_pt1 | contig 11163 bp, 8 predicted proteins | sample 811421 | NCBI WGS metagenome assembly MDTG01 (sample SAMN05326645, study PRJNA326480) | marine metagenome | isolation source: seawater | place: Pacific Ocean: South East | collected 2011
CGGATATGACGTACACGCCACACCGCGCGCGATGATAACGAAAAGCCGCCTCCCGGTCTCAACGCATGCGAAAACGGGCCTCGGCGGCTGCTACCATGCCAACTTGGCCTTGCCGCGTACACCGTCCGTTATGGGGGCGACCCCGCAATCAATCCAGTCTTTGCTGCATATTGCAACGCCGGCAGTGGCCGATGTGCTGGGGCGCGCACGCTTTCTGGCGCGTATGCGTGCGGCATTGCTCGACGTGCTCCCCCCGGCCATTGCTCCGCACATGCAAGTCGCCGCCTATGAGGCCTATGTCCTGCGTCTGCACGTCGACAACGCCGCCTGGGCCACGCGTCTGCGCTATATGGACGCCGCTCTCAAGCAGGCCCTGGCCCAGCGCATGCGCCTGCAGATCGATCGTATCGATACCAAGGTGCGCCCCGGCATCGGGCCGGTCACCACGACGCCGACGCGCCCGCGCTATGTCTCGCCCACCGCGCGCGCCCATCTCGAACAGAGCGCGCGCTATATCGACGATCGGGATCTGGCCGCCGCACTAACCCGGCTGGCCGCGGCCGGGCGTGACACGCCCGACTGATCGGGCGCGTCGCGTGGTCGTTCCACGTGAGCAAGCCCCTAAAAATCAACCATGGCGCAGGATTGTCGGGGCTTGGCCGCCGACCCATCGGCATATTTTGGGGTTGCCCGCGCCGGACGCGCCATGCGGCGTTCCGCGCCTTGCCTGACACGCCCGGCGCGGGCAAGGCGACGTCATATCTTGTGACGACACGCCCTAGGCGCTGACGCGCTCGTCCGCCCCCATCAGCCGGGCGTGGCCGTTTTCGATCCGATAGACCCGATCCGAGCGCTCGGTCAGCGCTGCACGATGGGACACCGCGAGCACGGTGTAGTCCTTGCCCAGCGCGCCCAGCGTGGCACTGACCGCTTTCTCTGTATCCGGATCGAGCGCGCTCGTGGCCTCGTCGAGAATCACCAGCCGCGGATTGTGCACAAGCGCCCGGGCGATGACGATGCGCTGGCGCTGCCCGCCCGATAGCCGGCCGCCATGCTCGCCCACGTTGGTGTTCACGCCCTCGGCGAGAGCGGCCACGAAATCCGCTGCCCCGGCTTTTTCGAGTGCGGCATGCACATCGGCCTCGACGAGCGCGGTATCGCCCAGCACGATGTTGTTATAGATGGTGTCGTGCAACAGCACGGTGTCCTGCGGCACATAACCGATCAGATTGCGCCACGCCCGGATATCCAGTGTGTCGATCGCCTGCCCATCGATCAGCACCTGGCCGGACGAGGCCCGCAACAGCCCGATGATCAGATCGATGAGGGTGGTCTTGCCGGCGCCGGAAAAACCGATGAGTGTCGTGAACTGGCCGGCCGGCACGTGAAGATCCACGTTCTTGAGCACCGCGTTGCCGTCATAGTCGAAACACACGTTCTCGAGACGGATATCCCGATCCAGCGTGGGCTGTCGATCGCCGAACGGTTCTTCACGCGCCGCCCGCGCCTCGTCGATGGCCGACATCATCGACCAGTAGAACGACTCCTTCGAGGCCAGCTTCTGATACTCCTGCTGCAGCTTGGACAGCTTGGTCAACAGACGCGCCAGCACGATCGTGAGAACCATGATCTCGGACAGCTGTAGTTCAAGCAGCGTGAGCGAGGCCGCCACGCCGGCCACCAGCACCAGCCCGATCAGGAGCTCCTGGCTGGCTTTCAAGGTCTCGCTGGCCAGAACATTCGTGCGCAGCGCATTGTTCAGATCATGGGTCTGGCGCTCGAGCATCTGATCCATCTCTCGCTCGCGCGCCATGGCCTTCAAGGGCTTGAGCGAGGACAGCGAGTCGGTCAACAGCCCCATCAGGCCCTGAAACGCGTTCTTCTGGCGGTTGCCGGCCTCACGCGAGATCGAGACCATGATTCTCAACAGCGCGAAAATCCCGATACCGATGGTGATGGCCAGACACGCGATCTTCCAGTTGATCAGCATGGCCACGGTCAGAAACACCGCACACTGCGACAAAAGCGCGGCCAGACTGGCCAGCGACTGGAACGCATTCGCGCTGCTGGAGGCCTCGGTCGAGATCGAGTTGGCCAGCCGGCCGGTGCGTTGGTTCAGAAAATACTGCCAGCGCGAGGCCGAAAGCGCACGCAGAAACGACAGTCTCGTGTTGGTGGCAATCGCGGCGACGGTATAGCCGACCTGACGATAAGCCACCAGCGTCAGGCTGGCCTTGACCACCAGACCGATCAGCACCAGCACGATCATCACGCCCACCGAGGGCGTGATCGAGGCCCAGTCCAGCGCTTGGGTGAGAAAATCCGACGTGCTGGCACCGACCAGCGACGCACTGTCGCCGGTGGCCACGGTCAGCAGCGGCAGCAACGTGGACAGGCTCAAGCCCTCGGCGATACTGGCAGTCGCCAGTGCCAGCCAGACGATGATCACCTGGCGCGGATAATGATGGAAAAAGTCTTTGATCAGTTGCACGCGCGGACCCGCTTTGATTTCAACGCGTAGATGTCACGCCGGAACAAGCCGGCGCGTGTACGCATACGCTTGCGCAGCGTATTCTAGGACGCTGGATTCTACGCACGTCGGAAGTCGCTTGCTGGTGATTGGCCTGGCCGATATGTTCCTGCCTGCATGCACGGCCCTGTACCTGGCCGCAAGGCTTGCGACGCCGGGCGATAACGCTAGCGTACACCGTGTGGCCGGCGACCGCCCTGTTCCAGCCCACTCGTGATGCCAGCCAGCGCCACAAGCAAACGCCTGTGTCTGTTCACCTCCGCGCTGGGCGGCGGCGGTGTACAGCGTTCGATGCGTCAGCTGGCCGCCGGGCTGGCCGCCCGCGGTTATGCCGTGGACCTCGTGGTTTGTCACGGCGATCGCGAGCTGGCCCGCGAGCTGGCGGCCGCACGCGTCAACGTCGTGGTGCTTCGTCCCAGCTGGCCCGGCCTGGGCCGCCTGCTGGCCTTCAGGGCCGATCCGCCGGCGCTGCGCCTGCTGGGTCCGACTGTGCTCTGGCCGATCAAGACCTGGCGCAAGCTGGCCTATCTGGCCGCACTGCGTGATCATTTGCGACAGCGCCCGCCGAGCGGCCTGCTTTCGGCCATGACCCAATGCAATCTCGTGGCTCTGTGGGCCCATCGTCTGGCCGGGCGCCCGGGCCGCGTCGTGGTCAGTGAGCGCAATATGCTGTCTGCCTTCATCAGCCAGCATGCCGGCAAATGGCGCTGGCAGTATCTGGCTCCGCTTGTGGCTCATGCCTATCGGCGCGCCGATGCCATCGTCGCGGTCTCGCAGGCCGTCGCCAATGACCTGGCACACGCCACCGGGCTGGCACAGACGGCGATCACCACCGCGCCCAATCCGGTTATCGACGATGTGCTGCGAGACGATGTCGCCAAGGCCAGAAATGAGCCGTCGCCCGGCAGCCACAGACCGACCGCGCTCGGCGTGGGCCGGCTTGTCGATCAGAAAGACCCCATGACGCTGTTGCGCGCCTTTGCCCGGGTCCGTCGCAATCGCGACGCCCGGCTGGTACTGATCGGTGAGGGGAACCAGCGCCAGGCCCTGCTGGACGAGGCCGCCGCACTGGGCATCGCCGAAGACGTCATCCTGCCCGGCTGGGACGAGCGCCCGTTTCATGCGATGGCCATGGCCGATGTGTTCGTGCTGGCCTCTCGCTGGGAGGGCCTGCCCGGCGTGCTGATCCAGGCGCTGGCCTGCGGCTGCCCGGTCGTCGCCACGGACGCGCCGGGCGGCAGCGCCGAGATCCTGGAGCACGGCCGCTACGGACACCTGGTGCCCGTGGGCGACGTCGAAGCCATGGCACGAGCCATCCAGGCGAGCCTGAACGCGCCCGGCGATCGCGCCGCGCGCCTGGCACGGGCCGAGGATTATTCCGTCGAGCGTGCGACAGCCATCTATGCCGGTCTGCTCGACCCGGAGGCCAGCACGGCTCAGCCCTTGGCCTTCAGGTCCCGCCAGACCTGACGAATCTCGTGAATCGGGCTGGCCGGATTCCAGCGGGCCTGCGTGGTCACATCGCGCATGTGATCGAACTCGGCCAGAAACGGGCCCAGACCGCGTACGTCCTCGGCCAGCTGCTCCCAGCGCGCCAGAAACTCGGGGTCGGTCAGCGCCATCTCGTCGGCAGCGACCGCGTCCAGCAGCCGATAACCCTCGGTTGTCCAGCGATTGGCCTGCGGATCGGCGATCAGATCATCGCGCGAGAATCGTGAGGCCGGCTTGTCCTGCTTGAGAAACTGCGTGGCGTAGTCTTCGATGCCGGCCGATTCCTGCCCCCCGAGTGGCAGGCCCAGATCACGCGCGACACGCCCGAGCTGGCCTCTCGGATCGGCCATCAGCCGGTCGAAATCGACCACGGCGCGGGGCCGGTGTGCGGTGCGATGGAAATACGGCACCACGTTGACCAGCCATTCCATGTCCGACCAGACCTGGCGGCCCCGCTGGGGGTTGATCTTGCCCCGGGAACGGGCCACGGACAGCGGATTGCGCAGGGCGATGACATAGCGCACATCCAGATCGAGGGCATCATGAATACCCTCCCAGAACGGCATGGTGCGCAGCGTGCGCGAGTATTTATAACCCCACAGCGGGGTGTTGCCAAAGCGTGCGCCCAGCGTGGCGATGGCCTGCTGCTGAATCGCCCGAATCGCCGGGGTTTCGAATACGCTGTCGTCCAGCAGGCGCACGCTGTGCCCCCGAATGCCCAGCGCCCGCTTCAAGCGTTTGCTGATCGCCAGCACATCGTTGTCTTCGAAAAACCCGGTGGGGTTCTTGCCGCCGGGTCGGCGCAACTTGTCGCCCAGATCCACGCCCAGTGCGGCCAGCCCGCGGGTAATCGCCGATGTACCGCTACGCCCGGCCCCCAGTACCGGCACGACGGTCGAACGCGCCGGATCCGGCGGCGTCACCGCCTCGCCGGCCTCAGACATCGCGCAGTTCCTCGCCCTTGAGTCGGCCCTTCACGCGGCGAACCGCGGCCCGCACACGATCGTTGATCACGACGATGAAGACCTTGCGGTACATGCCTTCCGGACAAGTGATCTCGCGTACGCCGTGCCAGGACTTCGCCTGGCGCTGGAACAGCAGGCTGTAGTTGCCCACGCTTTCGCCTTCGTAGGCCTTCGGGAAATCCTCGAACGCCGGGGCCGATTTCCGATCGAAGGCCCCATGATCGTCGAGAATGACCGTATCCCCGCCCCACTGCGGCGACCAGGTGTCCGGCGAGCTGAAATAAAAGATATGCGAGCCGAGTTTGCGTTGGGCATCACAGTGCGGGGAGACCGAGGCGCCTCGGGGCGCGTAGTGCCAGTGGAAATTCAGCTTGAACAGACCCCGCCCGAACATCTTCTTGATGAAGGCATGATATTCATCGGACTGCAGTTCATCGATGAAGCCCTGCCAGGCCGGCGAGATATCGATGCCGGGGCGATATTCCAGCGAATAGCGATCGTGTGGTTTTTGCCCATGCGAGCGTGCTTGGCCGAACTGCGGCGTCATCTGGTCGGTCGTGGGCATCGAATCCAGCAGCGCGGCATACCCGGCATCGGTCAGAAGTGCGGCCGGGTTGGTCCACGGGTACGGGTCGGTATTGCGAAACGCCCTGCCATCCATGGCGGCCAGCTTGTCGAAATCGAGATAGGTCATGAAGCGTGTCCGGTCGAAGAATAAGAGTCGGGCGTGCCTGCAGGACAGCCCATCAGTTGCTCGATGGCGCTGACCGCGCGTGCCATATCGGGCGGCGGCGCGCACGGCGTGGGCGTATCGACAAGCCCGGCATCGCGCAGGCCTTGGTGAAAGGCCGCGAAATCGCGTCTCGGTTTGTGCCAGCCCCCATAGACTAAAGCACGATGAATCGGCTTGACCATAGCCGGCAACGATCGCGGCGCGCGTTGCGGCGGCCATTCGAACAGTTCGACCGGACGCCCTGTCGCGGCCGCCTCGGCCGGCAGCGAGGCCGAATCACCGGTCACGAGAAACCGATCGGCAAGTGCCAGAAAAGCCGGATACGGGTTGTCCGGATCATCAGCGCGCCAGCGATGAAAATGATGCGGCACCGATAGCCGCGCCGCGATCGCCGCTGTGGCTGCGACCGGGGTGCGCCGGCTCGTGGTTGCCAGCACGCTGCCCTGAGCCGAGCCGGCCGCAGCATTGGCACGATCGGCGAGCTGCTCGGCCGTTGCCGGATCCAGCCGATGGCTGGAACTGTCGCCGCCGACCAGCACCGCGGTCCAGGGGCGTGGCAGATGCGCCAGGCGGGGCGCCCACCGCTTCGCCGCCTCGGCCTGGTGCTGGGCGTGGATCACGTTCAAGGGCAGCGTGGTGCGCAACACGTTCGTTGCCTCGGGCACACGGAACTGGGCCGTGGTGATCACCAGGTCGAATGCCGTGAGTGGCATCTGGGTATGCAGCAGATGCACCAGACGCGTGTGGCCGCCGGATTGTTGCTTGATCCAGCGCGCAATCGGCGCAGAGCGCCGCGAGGCCGCGATCACCAGATCGGGCCACGGTGGCGCCAGCTTCTCAGCGTGGCGCGACAGCGTGGTCGCCCGGGCGCCGATCAACGGATTGGGCAAATGATTGAGCAGATTCCAGTCCAGCTGACGCGTCTGGTAAGGCCAGCCCAGCGCATCGGCCAGCGCGATCATCTGCGCGTTTCCTCCGGCGCCTTCGCCGAGCAACACCCAGACACTGGGCCGGGCCGCGGCCAAGCGCGTCACGCGGACCGGCTCGCAGCGTCTGTGCCGGGGTGACGCTGGGCCGTCGTGTCCATGGCGGCATCGGCCGGCAAGGGCAGCAGCGCGCGGATTCGTCGGGCCAGCCATTCGGTTTCGTGCCAGACCGGCGGGCGAAACGCCTCGAGCGTGTCGCCCAGATAACGGGCCACGCCTTGATCGATAAGCGCGGCATGCAGTTCCGGCATATTGCGCCTCGGCACGAACACGCGTTGCTCAACCAGGCGCGCGCAGAAATACTGCAGGCCTTCCTGTGGTCGGCGCGAGCCGCGCTTGTTGAAACGATCACGCGCCGCCTGGTCGACCACCCAGTCAGCCAGCCGACGCCGTAGATCCGGCCTGGCCTCGGGCACAGGCGCGATATAGACCGGGCGACCGGTGGCGATGGCCTCGGCCAGCATGGATTCGCTCTCACCGGTGACCACCAGCCGGTCGGCGTGGGCCAGATAGCCCAGATACGGGTTGGCCGCCCCGGCAGGCTGTTTGGCCCAATCGATGAACACGGTATCGGTATCGCGAGCGGCCTCGATGGCCTGACTGGCAGCAGCCGGTGTACGCCGGCTGTTGAGAATCGCCAGCTGCCCGCCGGCCGCGCGGGCCTGGGCACCGATGCGGCGGGCCAGATGCTTGGCGGTGACCTCATCCAGGGCGTGCTGAGGGGTATCGCCGCCGACCAGCCAGACGATGCGCGGACCGGACGATTCCGCGAACAAGTCCGGCCAATCACGGCGCGCCTGTGCCAGACGCGTGCTGGCGACACGGCTGGGCGGCAGCACCGTCTCGATCTGGCGCGGATTCGGTGGCAGATCGAAATGCCGACAGACCACGGCCACGTCCTGGCTTTCGCCGATCCGCCCGCCGCGCCGGCCCATCAGCACCAGCCGGGTTCGGGCCAGGCTGCGCCGGGCGACAGCTTGCGCGGCAAGGCTCGGCAACCAGCCGGAGGCCACGACCACATCCGGCCACGGCGGCGCCAGATCACCCGGCCATCCCCCGGCCGGACGGCCGGTGATACCGCGCGCCAGATCGCCGGCCAGCGCCCGGGCATAACGGGCCGGCGCGCGCTCGATCGGCTTTTCGGTCAACGACCAGCCCAGCGCCCGGGCCACGCCGAGTGCCTGGCTGCGATGCCCGGTCTTGTAATGCGTGAGCGCCCAGACCGTGGGCGCGCGATGAGCCAGCGCCCCGCCCGACCAGCGCCAGACACGATCAGCACGCCCGCGCCGCGGCTTGCGCACGCTCAGACGCCAATGCCGATCCGGAGCGCGGCCGGCTGCCGATACCAGCAGTTGATACCACCAGAGCGCATCCGCCGGTGTCTGACGGGTGCCAGAGGTATCCAGCGTGATCGAGACACAGACCGCCCTGGCGGCCGCGGCGAACAGCGCATCGAGAATCCAGGGCAGATCGGCATCCGGCAGGTGGGCCAGATCGTCGGCCAGAACGGCCTCGCTCGGCGCAAGCGGTGTATCGCCCAACAGGTCGGCCACGCTGGCGCTGCTGAGCGCGCCAATGCACAGATCGCGCGGCCGCAGGGCCGCGCCCCGTGCGGTGAAATACGTGGCCTGCTTGATGTTGCAGTCGCTCATCAGGCGCTTGAAATCCGCCAGCGCGGCCGGATCACTCCTGCCCGGGTCGACAGGCGCTGCCTGCGCGCCCTGTTGTCTTGCGAGTAGCGGCGAAGGCGCGCGCGGCCCCCAGACCTGAAAGCCGGCCGCATCGGCCTCGTCCTCGATCTGCTGCCAGATCGCGCTCGCCGGGTTGGTCCGATAGACATAGTCCTGGGGCGTGGGCCGCCAGGGCTGGGTATGGATGGTGGTGTAATGCACCACCGCCGACTCGCCGGGCACGTATTCGGCGTCGCGTGCGTTCCAGACGTCGTCGAGATCGGCCCAGAGCCCGGCATCGCGCATCTGTTTTTCCAACTCGCGATTGCCTACGCGGCGCGCAGTGTCGGTATTCCATAGCCCGACCATGCGCGCACAGTCCATGAGCATGACCGAGGTATCGCGGTCATTGATCGACAACACCCCGGCCTGGCCCATCTCGGCATCGAACAGCTCGGCCGGATCCCGCAGATAGATCTGGTCGGTGTCGTTATAGATCGCTCGACCGGCGCCGCCAGCCAGCTCCGGAATCATGAAACGATAATTGGTGAACCCGGTCAGCCAGAGCCGACGCTCGAAGCCGGCAAAATCCTTCATCAGATGGATATCGTAGGCTCGGGCCGGATCACGCACCCGCTCGATCGAGTAGATGAAGGCCCGTTCGGCCCGAAACTGGACGGCCTCGGTGCCCAGGTAGATCTGCACGGCCGGTTTGACGCTGGGCGTGACTCCGGGCCGCGGCGCCAGGCGCACACGCAGGGTTTCCGCCTGGCCGGAATCGGCATGGCGAAGATCGCCCTCCCAGAAGGTCTCGGCGATGCGTTTGATCCGAATGGCCACGGGCTACCTGTTGGGTCGTTTCCGAAAAGGAGCAGAGCGCATTATAGAGGCATGCGTGCGATCGGGCCCGACATCAGGCATAGCGCTGATGAACCTGCTTCGGCCAGCGACGTTTCAAACACAGCCACTGCTCGGGCCGCGCCCGGATCTCGCGCTCGAACAGAGCATTGATCTGGCGCGACATATCCAGCACCTGCTCATCGTTGGGCGCCTGCAGATCGGCCGGGGTGATCGGCGGATGGATATTCACCCGAAAGCGCCCGCCCGGCAGGCGCTCGGCCAGAACTGGCACCAGATCACAGTCGAACTTCAGTGCCAGGCGTGCCGGCATGGTATTGGTCATCGCCGGCTCGCCGAAAAACGGCACCGACTCGCCCGAATCCAGCCGGGTATCGACCGTCAGGCCGATCGACTGGCCCTGGCGCAGCGCGCGCACGAACGCCCGCATGCCGCCATCACGCGCGACGAGCGGCGCATCAAATACACCTCGAAACCGATTGAGCAGGCGATCGACGTAGGGATTCTGCTCGGGTGCGTAGATCACCGGAATCGTCATGCCGTATTCCGGGCCCACAAGCGGCGTCATCTGCCAGGGCCCCAGATGGGCGGTGACGAACACCGTGCGGCGTTCGGCCGTTGGGGTCATGGCCCCTGGCATTTCCTTGAACTCCAGCCGGCTACGCCGTGACCGCCAGATACGACGCAGGTTGACCAGCTCGGCGAATGCCACGCCAACGTTAGCGAACGAGGCCCGGGTCAGCCGATCAAGCTCTGCCGCGTCTGCGCTCGCGAACACCACTTTGAGATTACTGCGCACCTTGTCGATACGCGGCGAGAACCGCCCTAGTACGTGGCCCAGCCACGCGCCAAGCGTGAGTGCGCCGCGCAGCGGTAGCGCGCGCACCACGGCCACCACGAGGCCGATCGCAGCGGCCTCGGCCAGCCACATAGGCCGTGCTAGCCAACCGGAAACATCCTGGCTGCGCTGCGACGAGAAATAGAATCGTGGCATGCCCTCGTGCCTCTATCGCAACGATGTGGCGACGCGTGGCGCCGGTATTTTCGGTTATCGCCTCGTTCGCTCGCTCGATCAGGCCATCGCTGCCTTGTAACGTGCTTCCCAGGCGCGCTGGTTGGCCAACGCATCGCGGAAATAGCCGGTACGGCGCAGAGCCGCGATCATGCCCCGCGATACGGCCTTGCCGGGCAATCCCATCGGACGCTCGATATCGAACAACAACACCGCACGATAGCTATCGGTGTCGTTCCAGACCTCGTGCGGATAGGTGTCATCGAAAAAGAACATGCCGCCCTCTTCCCACGGGCAATCCACGTCATCGACCTGGATCATGCAACGCTCGGACGAATCCGGCACCCGCAGGCCGATATGACAGCGCACCAGGCCCTTGGTCACACCGCGATGACGCGGAATGTGCTTGCCGGGGCCCAGAATCGAGAAGAACGCGTTCGACAGACCCGGCACGCGCTCGAGCGCGGCGGCGGTCTGCGGACACAGCTCGCAGCCGAAGTCCATGCGGGTACCAAAGCCCCAAAGCATGAATGTCTTCCACTGATCGTCGGTCGAGATCTTGGCCTGATCCGGACTGATCTCCTGAAAGCTCGGGAGTGCGGCACGACGCTCGAGCAGCGCATCCAGCTCGTCGCGCATGACCGTCCATTGCGAGCGCAGGTCTTCGGCCCAAGGAAACAAGGCGTTATCGAGTACCGGCTCGTCCGGAATACGCGACTGCGAGGACAGAAAATCCATCAGCGTGCCGCGAAACATCTTCTTGCCGTATTTCTTGATCGTCTTGCGACGAAGATCGGCCAGGTTCTTCGAGTCGTCACTCATAACCACCTCTGAAACGCCCGCCACCGCAGGCGAGAATACCCGATCACGAACGCCCGCGACCGGCCATCAAACGAATATAGGCGCGGGACGGTAGCA
>MDTG01043449.1_pt1 | contig 11162 bp, 10 predicted proteins | sample 811421 | NCBI WGS metagenome assembly MDTG01 (sample SAMN05326645, study PRJNA326480) | marine metagenome | isolation source: seawater | place: Pacific Ocean: South East | collected 2011
AGCCAGTGAGTGGCCGCAGTTTATTTGATATTTTTGCTTCACCCAAATCCGGGCAGGTGATCGCCTCGCGCGATTACGTTCTGCTCGGCAAGGAGCGGCATGATGTCGGTCGTCCAAATAATGGTGGCTATCCTATTCGGGGTATTCGCAAAGGAGATCATCTATACCTGCACAATTTTGAGACTGACCGGTGGCCAGCCGGTAATCCAGAAACTGGTTACCTTAATTGCGACGCTAGTCCCATCAAGACGCTGTTGCTCAACCAGCGCCGCGGAGGTGACTACAAGTATTGGCGGCTCAACTTTGGTAAACGTCCCGCTGAGGAATTATTCAACGTTAAGGCGAGTCGCGATTGCGTTAAGGATTTGGCCCAAAACAAGTCGCAGGCCAATATCAAGACTGCCCTAAAGACGCAGCTCTTTAGGGAGTTAAAAGAGCAGGGTGACCCGCGCATGTTCGGTCGCGGTGATGTCTTCGATCAATACGGATTTGCCAGTGAGATGTGGGAAAACTTTTATGAGAAACATCAACGTGGTCAGAAGATTCGCACCGGTTGGGTGTTGCCTAGTGATTACGAAAAGGAAAAACTCGATTAATCCCCTAATGAAACACCCTGTCATTATTCTTTTGTGTTCCATTGCTTTAGCTTCATTTCTGATTGCCCAACCGAACAAGCCCTTGCCTAAGGCAGAGCTATTGAAGCTGACCGGAAAGTTTAAAGAGGGCTCGCCTAGTAAGGATATCCGTATTCTATGGCTTTACGGACCGGAGGATCATAAGGGAGGAGAACACGACTATATACGAATTAAAGAATTATTTGTGCCCTTACTGAAAAAGATTCCCCGCGTTTCTGTGGACGAAGCTTATCAGTTTCCTTCCCAAGCCCAATTCGACAAGGCGGATCTGTTAATTCAGTATCTTCATCAACCGCCAATTACGGACAAACAGTTCGCCAGTTATCAGAAGTTCGTCAATGACGGCGGTCGGGTGGTTTCTATTCACGAGTCATGTATCATTCGACCGATTGACCGGGCGCATAAGTTAGCCAGTTGCATTGGTTGCTCTTGGAAGGGAAACAAAGACTCTTCTTGGGGTAAGTTCAGTCGAAACGAACCGCTTTTCCTCAATACTCGGCACCCGGTCTTTGCCGGCTTGCCCAAGAGTATGAGGTTCAATGACGAATCGTATTGGAACATGATCCAGCGTGACGGTGTTGAGGTTGTCGGGGCCGTCGGTACTCCAGCCAACAAGGATTCTCAATCATTCGCCGAGGTGCTTAATTCAAAAGGAGCCCGAGGGCAGGCGTTTTGGACCTATACTTCCGGAAAAGGTCGCGTTTTTGGTACGACTACCGGACATTTCACTTACACCTATCACGATCCTTTTTACCGTTTATTATTAGTGAGGGGTATCGCCTGGGTCTTGGAAGAAAAGCCTGAACCGTTCATGTCGATCGTCTTTGCCGGAATCACTGACGCCAAGGGAATGGTTGGTACGAAAGATACGATGATGAATTACAAGAATCGTAAGAAATAACTTCATCAATAAGTATCACGACACTACCGGAAAAGTTGACGGGAATTTTTATGTTCGGAAATTCATGTAAAGCTCCTGTTTTTAAATAGAGTGGGCTTTTTCAAACACTTCAATTAACACGTCATTGCCAGCTTCCGGCAGGCAAGGTACCCTCAGGGGCATGAGCTCCCAGTTTCGTGCCATTTTTTTTCTTTTTGCGATCAGTGTTTTTTTTAATACGCAAGCTGCCAAGCAAACAAATTTTCTATTCTTTCTTGTTGATGACATGGGCTGGGCGGATATTGGGGCCAACGGCAGCAAGTTTCACGAGACTCCCCATATCGATGGGCTTGCGGCCAGTGGTATGCGTTTTACTCAGGGGTACGCCGCCTGCCCGGTGTGTAGCCCCACACGAGCAAGTATCATGACGGGCCGCCATCCTGTACGTGTGGACATCACTGACTGGATTCCCGGCCAGAGTAATCGTGCCGCGAACAAGTTGCTCCATCCTCAAGATCGCGACAATCTCGCGCATGAGGAGGTGACGATTGCTGAGGAGTTAAAGCAGCATGGTTATCAGACGTTTTTTGCCGGTAAATGGCATCTTGGGAGTGAGGGGCATTGGCCAACCGATCAGGGTTTTGATATAAACATTGGTGGACACCACCGGGGCTCCCCTCCTGGTGGGTATTATGCACCCTGGACGAACCCTGCGCTTAAGTCAAAAAATTCAGGGGAGTATCTCACGGAGCGCTTGACGGAGGAGTCAGTAAAATTTCTGGAGGACCGAGATACCGGTAAACCGTTTCTACTATGCCTCTCCTACTACAACATCCATACGCCAATACAGCCTTATAAAAAGCGCATTGAACATTACAGTGCTAAAGCAGCGAAGCAATTTAAAGGCAAAACCCCCACGCAAAAAGAGCACGAAGGTAATAGTAGAATGCGGCAGGATAACGCTGCCTTGGCCTCAATGGTTGCTGCAGTCGATGATAGCGTGGGTGTGTTACTCAGTAAGTTAAAGGAATTAAAACTCGACCAAAACACTGTTGTTATTTTCTTTAGCGACAACGGTGGGCTTTCCACTTTGCAGGGTAATCGGATTGGTCCCGGTTGCAATCTGCCGCTACGCGCCAGTAAAGGTTGGTTGTACGAAGGCGGTGTGCGCGAGCCTACTCTCATTCGTGCCCCCGGAATTACCCAGCCAGGCAGTGTGTCGCATAAGCCAATGATAAGCATGGATTTTTTTCCTACCATGTTGGAACTGGCTGGGTTGCCTTCCAGACCCAAGCTTCATGCCGATGGCCAAAGCCTTGTGTCTCAGCTCAAGGGAAATAATTCAGGAGAGCGCACATTGTATTGGCATTATCCACATTATCACGGTTCGGCCTGGAAACCCGGTGCCTCCATTCGTGAGGGCGACTGGAAGCTGATTGAATTTTATCACTATGACAAATTTGAACTCTATAATCTCGCTACCGACATCGGCGAACAGAAAAACCTAGCTGCGACTAATCCGAAAAAGGCTGCTGAGCTGCGTGCCAAGCTTGCCTTGTGGCAGAAAAAAATGGGGGCCAAGATGCCTGTCGCCAATCCGGAATACAATCCTAACGCTAAACCCAAGCCCAGGAAGCCGAATAAGAAAAAATGAACATCCATCATCTTGAACTTTTTTATTACGTCGCCAAGCACAAAGGTATCGCCGGTGCGGTGCGCAACATGCCTTACGGGATTCAACAGCCCGCAGTAAGTGCGCAGGTAATTCAACTGGAGAATGATCTGGGTATAACGCTTTTCCAGCGGCGACCGTTTGAATTGACACCTGCTGGAAAAGAACTCTACGCCTTTACCCAGCCATTCTTTGAAAACTTAGATGCGATTAGTCAGAAGATACGTGGAGGGGTTGCGCAAACCATTCGCATTGCTGCTTCAACAACGGTTTTCCGTGATCATCTACCCGATATACTAAGTGCTGCGCGCAAAGAGTACCAAAGTCTGCATCCCTCTTTACGGGTGGGGATTCAGCCTGAGATTGAAAAGTGGTTATTGGAAAACGAGGTGGATCTTGGAGTGACTGTTTTAAGTTCAAAACCACCCTCGGAACTTAAGTCTGAAAAACTTCTCGAATTACCAATGGTTTTGATGGTGCCGACACGATTAAAAGCCAAGACCGTTGAAGAGATTTTGGGTCAAGACCGGATTGCCCAAACCCTTATCAGTCTCCCGCAAAATGAAGGAATTACACGTGCCTTTCAAAGTGAATTATCTGCACGAAAAATCGATTGGCCGTTAGGTATCGAGCTTAATTCAGTGGATTTGATTAGCACCTATGCAGCCAGTGGATTCGGCATTGGTTTAAGTTTGGCTTTACCTGGTAAAAAAGCCCCCAAAGGCATCCGGGTATTACCATTGAAAGATTTTCCTGGGGTGCCCATAGGGGCTTTATGGCGAGGTCAACTTTCACCAGTTGGCCAACGCATAGTGGATCTCCTTAAGGAGTATGCGACGACCCTTTGAATGACTGATAAAGATAAGCCTTCGATCGCCTTTTTAGGAACCGGACTTATGGGGTTACCGATGTGTCGGTGCCTCTTGAAGGGGGGCTTCGAGTTGATCGTATGGAACCGTTCGATTGAAAAAACTGAAGGGTTAAGGAATGAAGGGGCTAATCGGGCCGTTTCACCAGCTGAGGCTGTGAAGGAGGTTGACGTGATAATTACCATGCTCTCTGATGGGACAGCTGTGGAGGAAGTGTTGTTTGAAGGAGGTATGGCAGAAGGTGTTAGGGAAGGGGTAACACACATTGACATGAGTTCCATTGGGGCTGATGAAGCGATAGACCACGCGAAACGTCATGTTAAAGGTGGTGTTCATTACCTTGACGCACCGGTCAGTGGAGGTACCAAGGGCGCGGCGGCTGGAGAATTGGCCATCATGGTCGGGGGTGACTCTGAAACCTTTTCGAAAATGATTCCGGTTTTTAACGCTATGGGTCACGCCACGCACGTGGGGCCTAACGGTTGTGGTCAGCTTGCCAAGCTTGCCAATCAGGTGATCGTAGCGATCACCATTGGTGCGGTCAGTGAAGCGTTTATCTTGGCGGGGGGTGGTGGAGCGGATCGTTCGCAGGTGCGTGAAGCATTACAGGGAGGGTTTGCTTCCAGTCGAGTCCTCACCGAGCATGGTAAGCGTATGGTGGACCGGAATTTCGAGCCGGGCGGGCCTTCAAAATTTCAACTCAAGGATTTAAAGAACGCGCTTACTGCCGCAGAGCGGTTGGGGCTCGACCTCCCCATCACCCAGCTTCTCCACAATCTATTCGAGGCAATGGTGAAGAGTGGGAAAGGAGAGATGGATCACAGCGGTTTACTGACTCATCTGGAACAGATCAATGACCCCCAGGGCCGATGAAGGTTGTTGTTACAGGGGGTGGTGGATTTCTCGGGTCGCAACTGGCAGAAGCTTTGTTGGCTCGCGGTGAATTGACCGGGGGCTCAGGTGAACCAGAGCCGATTGAAGAACTGGTTTTGCTGGATAGGTGTTTTAAAAAGCAGCCGGAGGATTCACGCGTGCGCCAGCTTGAAGGGGATATAAGTGATTCTGCAGTGATTAGCGAAGCCGTTGAGACTTCGGAAAACTTCTCTATATTTCATCTGGCCTCGATGGTAAGTGGAGAATGTGAAGAACAATATGATGATGCGTTAAAGGTTAATCTCAACGGGGGGCAAAATATTTTTGATGTGGCGCGGCAGGCGGTTGGGCGGCCACGGGTTATTTTTGCTGGCAGCATCGCAAGTTTTGGAGGAGCGAATATGCCTGCATCTGTTAGTGATCACACTAAGCATACTCCCCGGACCACCTACGGGATGACCAAGGCGATGTGTGAACTGCTATTGAATGATCATGTCCGGAAGGGCCATTTTGATGGACGAACAGCGCGGCTACCAACGGTGATTATTCGCCCCGGTAAACCCAATGCGGCGGCTTCCAGCTGGGCAAGTGGTATGTTCAGGGAACCGCTCAAAGGAGAAGTTTGCAGACTTCCCGTGCGCCGGAGCCAGCCTCATCCCATGACCGGTTTTAATACAGTAGTTGAATCTTTCATTTTTCTGCATGAGTTACCTGAGGGTAAGCTGGGTGATGACCGGGGGTTCTGTTTGCCAGCGCATCAAGTGACGCCTGAAAAGGCTGAGTTGGTTCTAACTGAAATAGCCTCAAAACATGGTTTAGCCCTAGGGCCAATTGAGGATGCTTTTGATGAGCGGATTCAGGGAATTGTGGATACTTGGCCTACCGAAGTGAATGCCTCTCGTTCGGTATCGCTGGGTCTTCCCAAGCCGCCGCCTCTTGAAGAAATAATCGGTCAATATCTTGAGGCATTTGGATCTGATTGAAAAACCGTTGCCGCCGCGTGTTCTTTCGCGCAACCTCTTGCGACTCAATTTTTTATGCGACACAAGCCGATTAAATCAAAGCTCTTCGCCCAAAACCGAAAACGCATCGCTGAATTGATGGCTCCCAAGGCTTTGGCAGTGATCAATGCCAACGATGTCCTTCCGACTAACGCCGATGGTACTCTTCCCATGCAACCTAACGCGGACCTGTTTTTTTTGACGGGTATTGAACAGGAGGAGAGTATCCTAGTCCTGTTTCCCGATGCTGATGATGAAAAACATCGTGAGATTTTGTTTCTGCGCCAACCTAATGAGCAGCTTCAAATCTGGGAGGGGTATAAGCATACCAAGGCTGACGCACGAAAGATTTCAGGGGTTAAGAATGTGAAGTGGCTTTCGGAATTTCCGGTGTTGTTCCGTTCGTTGATGTGCGAGGCAGAGAGTGCGTATTTAAATAGCAACGAATATAAGCGGGCCAATGTGGAAGTGCAGACCCGTGATATGCGGTTCATCGGCCAATGTCAGTCAGATTTTCCACTTCACCAGTACCGACGACTAGCTCCGCTACTGCATGAGTTGCGTGTCGTGAAAACCGATCTGGAAATTGAACTGCTTAAAGAAGCAGTAGACATCACTGCCAAAGGGTTTAGGCGAACGCTGCGATTTGTGAAGCCGGGAGTGATTGAGTACGAAGTGGAAGCGGAACTGGCCAGAGAATTTATTAAGCGTCGTGGTAAGTTTGCCTATACACCGATCATTGCTGCCGGAAAAAACAACTGTGTCCTGCATTATTTGCAGAATGATCAGGAGTGTAAGAAGGGGCAATTGCTGCTTATGGATGTGGCTTCTAGTTATGCCAACTATAATGCTGATCTGACGCGGACAATTCCCGTGAGCGGCAAGTTTTCACGCCGACAAAAGAAAGTTTATAACGCTGTATTGAGGGTTTTAAGAGCAAGCATTGAGGGGGCTACTGTTGGTAAACTGCACAAAGACTGGACTAAAGAAGCGCAGGATCACATGAACGAGGAGTTGCTTAAGCTGGGATTGTTAAAGAAGAGTCAGATTAAAAAACAGGATCCGGACAACCCGGCTTGCCGGAAATATTTTATGCATGGCCTTGGGCATCCATTAGGTTTGGATGTTCATGATGTTGGAGATAATAATAAACCCTTTGCCTCGGGCACCGTGCTTACCGTGGAACCAGGTATTTATCTACCAGACGAGGGGTTCGGGGTGAGGTTGGAAGATGATATCGTAGTCACCGAAGAGGGTCCGATAAATTTGATGGAGAAAATACCCATTGAAACAGATGAGATTGAGTCAATAATGGGTCGATAGGTGAGATGAAACATATTCGACTTATCGTGGTCATTTTATGTGGTAATCTTTGGTTGGCCTGTAAGGACCCCCCGGTGGTCCCCTATTCACAGCCGAAGCCTGAAGTCATGGAGGTTCTTGAGATTACTGCTTCCAATTTCACGCTACAGGATTTTGATTCAAATAATACCGATCATCAACGTATTCGTCAGGCGATCTGCCAGGAATTGAAGATTAGGGATGATGAGTTAACTCAGGTGCATTTGGCCAAAGTAGAACGTTTGGATCTTTTTGGTCAGGAAATTGAGAAGATAGATCCAGTGCAAGCCCTGATTGGTTTGAAGCGCCTCAACATCCACGGCAATAAGGTGGTGGATTTGTCTCCGTTACAGGGTCTTTTGGCTCTTGAAGTACTGGAGGCTAGTGAGAATCGGATCAGCGATATTTCAGCTTTATCTAAACTCCATCAAATGAGAGTGTTGCACCTCAAGAAAAATGCCATAAGAGACATTGGTCCTCTTGTAAAATTAACCCGCCTGATTTCACTGGATTTAGAAGGCAACCAGATTGAGGAAATTGAAGCCATCAGTGGTACGAATAACCTCAACTGGTTGGGACTGGGTTTTAACCGAATTAAGTCTATTAAGGCTCTCTCAGGTTTGAACCGCCTTCGCCATCTCTATCTTGAAAGTAACCGGCTTACCGGTGGGCAGCTTGCCCCGTTAATTGGGTTAAAGCACTTAAGGTCTTTATCGTTACGAGGTAACCAGGTAGGTGATATTAATGCCCTTTCATCCATGAAGCAGATGAACTGGCTTGAGTTGAATGATAATCGCATCTCCAGTGTCGGGCCTTTGGCAGATATGGAGGTTTTGGAGTTACTGTACATAGAAAATAATCGTGTCACCGAGTTGGCATCTTTGACAAAACTTACGGCACTTAAAGAATTGCGAGGACAGGGTAATAATATTCCTAATGAGCAATCTACACTACTCATCAAAGCTCTGCCCAATTGCCGGATCAAGGCGGGGGTATTCAGCACCATCCCCATGCGCCGAAGATCAACCAACCCAAAAGACAAATGACCATGGTTGATTCACCAAAAAAACGTGACACCGGTTTACAACTCGCCTACTTGCTTTTGCCTCTTTCGATTATCCTTTATGTGGCTAGCCTCACCATGAATGTAGCGCGCGTGGAAGGGCATGTCATTGTCAATAACGAGGGAATCAATGAAATGCTCAAGGAAAAGGCGGCCAGTGAGATTCCCTTGGAGCGGGCCAGTGATGAAATTAGCGGACTTATTCGTGATTATGTATGGGACCTTAAAAGGCAGGCCTCAAGCGAAGGCGGATTGGCTGCCGCTGCTGCTAATCAAATCAGTGTTGGTGAAATCTCGCGTACGGTAAATAAGGAAGTAAAGGCCCGTGGCCAGCCTTTGATAGAATCCATGATGCCCAGTTTGAATATCGAAATACCCAGCCCACCTCCGGAGGTTCAGGAAATCAAACTCCTTGAAACCATCAAGGATCTTTTTCTGGGCACCGAAACATCCGACCCTGATGTTTTCCTGGCAATTTGTATTTTGCTCTTCACCATATTTTTCCCGATCTCCAAATATATTGCTTTGGGGTTGGTTATGGTTCCGGGTGAGCGGGATAAAACCCGGGTTTTGGACTGGCTTAAGAACTGGGGACAGTGGTCAATGGGTGATGTGTTCGTGGTGGCCTTCATGGTTACTTTTCTCAAGATCAACACCACTGTGTTCAACACCTCCTCTTTGGCTGAAATTAAGGTGAATGTTACGGTTCTAGGTGGCATGTATGTTTTCGGTGGTGCCATTATCCTGAGCATGATCGCTTCGATGCTTTTAACCCGTCACGTGCGTGACAAAAGTAAGAGCACAGAAGCCAACTAATTAATCATTAATACTAAAGACCGGATCCTTATGATCATGCTGCGAGATGAATTGTCCGGTTATAAGAAACCGACCTTTATCCCTGGAGACGTTGTTCACCATGTGCGTTATCACTACCGTGGAGTGGTGGTTGCCTGTGATTTTATGTGTATGGCTGATGAAAATTGGTATCAATCCAATAAAACCCAACCTGACAAGAATCAACCATGGTATCATGTGCTCGTTCATAAATCTGGGTCCATCACCTATCCTGCTCAAAGTAGCCTAGAACTTGATGAAAGCGGAGAAACGGTGGTTCATCCACTTCTTAGCCAGTTTTTTACCGGTATTAAAGATGGACGATATCAGCGTAATGAAGTGCCGTGGCCGGAAATAAATTAGAAACAGTTATTATTTTTTACCCTCGCCAGTGGCTTTCTTTCTGGCAGCATAGACCCATGCATCTAGGCCGTTTGTTTATCTGTACGCTTTTTTTACACCTTTTTGCAGCACCAACAAAATCCGCAACGCTGGTGATTCCAACCCCTGACCAGATCCCCCGTGTGAAGCCGGGGCAAACGCCCACCTTGCAGGCTCGTCGCATGAGCTGTTGGGTGCAGGACACAAAAGAACATCAACCTCTGGGAAAGGCCTATGTGGTGCTTACTGACGTGCAGGATCAGGTCGGTATCAAGGGGGTCGATAAACTTCTGAACCATCATAAAGGTAAACTGCTTAAGCTGGATAACCTGAAAAATCTCAGCAAGGATACTCAGGCGCGTGAGCGGCTGCGCTTGCAGCTGATAAAACTCAAGCCGCGTTATGTAGCCGTGGTGCCTCAACTTCAAAGCTACCGTGAAAACACCCTCCTTGCACTCTGGGATGTATTTACCCAGTTGGATGAAGATCCCTACCTGGATGTATATCCGGGATTACTGGTTGCCTCCGATACCAAAGGCTTGAGCAACCTGATTGAAAGATCCATCACTTATGATGTGACCAAGCAGTCTAAAAACTTTTTCGGTGTCTCCCAAATTTTTGATCCGGGCTACAAATCTTTTCAGAAGATTGAGGTATTAAAAGGGTCGCTTAAACAAGTCGGTTACACTTCAGCTAATCTTACCATCAATTCCATGCCCGGCCTTGAAAACCGCGTGGGCTTTCCCGCTGTTTCCGGTAATGACCATTGGGTTTTGCAGGGCAGTCGCCGTAGTCCGCTGGCAAAATTACCGCAGGAGGCTCGAAAGAAACTGGAGAAGAGTTCGCTGACCATGTTCTTTGGCCACGGTGTTCCGGGGCGTATTGTTGGCATGAAGGTGGATGCCTTAAATCCTGTCAATTTTTCCAATCAGATCATCCTCAGTGGTAGCTGCTATTCCGGTGTGGGTACGGCGACCGATTGCGCCATGGCCGGCCCCGTGGCCGGCAGTCTGGATCCCAAGCTTAAGCGTTTTTCACTGACTATGGTTGATCGTGGTGCGGTGTCGGTCTTTTGTCACATGCGCCTCAACATGGGCTTTCCTCATGTTTACCCGATGCTTGAGTCCTATTTGGCAAACCGTTCGCTGGGAGAATCCTATCAGCGCCTTATTAATGCCTTCATTGAGGGACAGGACGGCTTTACTCCTCAATGGTATACTAAGCAAACACCTGCACGCTCCACTCAAAGCCGTAAAATGAACCAGTTTCTTTATATGCAAATTGGCGATCCGGCATTGGTGCCGATCCAAGTTAAGCGATAGTCGTCGTGAAAAACGTTCTTTTATTTTTAATCTTGTTGGGCTCGTTGGTATTACCGGTTGTGTCCGCCGATAACTTCGCCAAGGATAAACTTGTTGCTTGGTGCATTGTACCCTTTGACGCCAAGCAACGCGGGCCGGCCGAGCGGGCGGCCATGCTTAAACAATTAGGCCTCAAACGTGTGGCCTACGACTGGCGCACGCAGCACGTTAAAGAGTTTGAAGAGGAAATTCTACAGTACAAAAAACACGGTCTGGAATTTTTTGCCTTTTGGAAAGGGCATGAGGAGGCAT
>MDTG01162523.1_pt1 | contig 11162 bp, 4 predicted proteins | sample 811421 | NCBI WGS metagenome assembly MDTG01 (sample SAMN05326645, study PRJNA326480) | marine metagenome | isolation source: seawater | place: Pacific Ocean: South East | collected 2011
TAGGCATTTTCATTATTATTTATGTATTGCATATAACGAGATTTAACCAAGGGCGTTTGTCCATAATCCAATACAACAGATGTTTTATCCATTCGTACTTGATGATTAGTATGAAACATAGAACAAGCTTGTCTACTTTGAACACATGAAAAGGAATTACGAGTACCTGGATTATTTTCAGGAAAGATAATCAAATTACCCATTACCCCTAATATTAAAGACTCATGAATTTCCATATGTGTATGTTTGGAAGTATCAGTGATTTGTTTTTCATTCATAGCAATTAGTACATCTTCAGATTCACTTGGGTCAATATAATCTAAAATAGCCTTATTTTGTAAATAGCTCTTCAATCTTGCTGGATTAGTTTCATTATTTACATTATAAAGTTCATTAAATTCATATAATTGATTATTATCAGGATTAAATGTATTATCTATCTTTTTATTAAAACCAGTAATTAAATCATTCCATGTAAAATCTTTATCAGTTAATTTATTAATAACATTTTCATAAGACATTTTTTGTGTATAATTGTCTTTATAAAAAATAGGTCTACAAAGACGACCACCATCAGTATAAATATAAATAGAATTATCTTTAATATTAAATGTAATACTGGTATAAATAGGTATTAATGCATTTCTACGGAATAACTTCATTTTTTCCACTGATTCAATAGGGTCATCAATACAACCAGCCCAGTATCCATTAACAAATAGTTTTGTTAATTTAGATACATAAAGTGGACTACAATCTTCCAATAATTTCATATTAATATTTAATCGTAACCAATCAATTAATTTATCTCTAGAATAAGATTGAGTAATATAAGTCGATAAAGCAAGATGTTTATGCAATCCGATATTACCGCCATCAGGAGTATCAAGTGGATCAAGGAACCCCCATTGTGAACTATGTAATACACGAGGTCCAACCACTTTTACACTCGCATCCAATGGTAAATTGGTTTTACGTAAATGACTTAACATAGAATTGAAAGAAAGACGATTTAAATCTTGAACAATACCAATACGTTTGGTATGCGTCATAGAACCCCAATTTCCTTTAAAGGCCTTTTTGAATCCAGCTTCTAAAGAACGTTGTTGAAAGACTTCTTTTTGTTTGTCTTGAATAAGACCAATTAAATTATTTTCATAAATACCTCTATTGTATCTTACAATTTCTTCAAAGGACTTTTGTATTTGACGTTGTTGGATACTATAATATTCACGGAATAAATCATACATTAAAGAACCAACTAATTCAACACGCTTATACTTAAAATTATCACGATCAGTTGGTTCTTCAACACCAGTATAAACATTTAATAATTTAAAAACAATATGACCTAAATAATAAGCTTTTTGTTTAAAATTCATTTCACCTACATGTGGTAGTAAAAAATCAGCCAAAACTTCCATAGCATAAGCGGTTGTTTTACCTTTGGTTAATAATGCAATATAATTAATAGCAGCAGCTTGTGTAAAAATGGTGCTAGCATCATGAACAGAAGGAACTAATAAATCAACCATATCATCATATTTTTCAATATCTAATACACACATACTAACTATTTCTTTATCACTTAATATACCAAGTGCACGGAATACAATAAATAATGGAACGGGTTTTCTTACGTTGGGTATATTTACTACTATATTCTTATTTGAATATTTGATATTGGGTGCAACTATATTTACAGACAAGGTACGACGAGGCTTAGATATATTTTCAGAAACTGATTTAATTTCAGCAGAATACAAATATTCATGGTCGTCTTCAATTTCATCTACATCTTCTTTAATTAACTGACGTACATAAAGCATATTATCACCAAATTTTTCTTGAGGAACAACTGTCTTTTCTTTTCCATCAATAATAAAATAACCACCCAAGTCATTATTACATTCACCCATATTATATCTGACCTCTTTAGGTAATCCATTTAAAATACAAAAGTTAGATTGAACCATGATAGGAAATTTACCCAAATATACTTTGTTTAATGTCTTCGTGATTAATTGTGTATTCGGATTAACCATAGAAGTTTCAGTTGCTTCTCTAAACAATGCTGTTTCGGTAGGTGTTAAATCGGTAAGCTTTTTGCGACCTTTACGTTGACCTCCACCGCTAATATTTTCTTCTTCTTCATATTTATCATCATCTAAATCAAAATTGGTACCACCACTAACAATATCGGGCATTTCATTATCTTCTAAAATGGTAATAAAATCAATTTCTATATCATAATGAATAGTCATTCCATAAGTCATATTTCGTAATCTGGCTTCATTAGGGTACATGTAATGACTATTATTATCATCATAGATAACCGGTTTACCAAAATAAATTTTATCAGCATTTTTACCACCAAAATACATAACACATTGTGAACGATATTCTTTTATGGAATTATCAAAACGCGTATCAATTCGTAATGGATTTTTTTCCTTGAATATTTGGAAAATACCCTTCTTAAAAAAGTCATCATAAGAATCAATATGGTGTCTTACTAAAGTTTGTGGATTATTTTCAAAATATTTATCAATTAAATTCCAGATAACAGAATTATCCATTTTGTATATAAATATTAGTATATTTTTATATAATAATTTTAAAAGTTATTTAGTAAAAATTATCTAGTTATAAACTATAAATGAACGATCTTTTTGAACTCTTCTTTGGTCCTTTAGACCAAAAATTCTGCGATTACTTTTTGCTTCTTTCTATGATTGGCTTTGTCCTTTTAGCCACTCTTATGTTGTCTACCTTAGGCGTTGGTCTTTACAAGAGAAAGTCTTTTGATTTCTACTTAAGTGCTTTAGCTGTTGCCGTTGGTTATGGTATTTTCTATTTCCAAAACAGATTATTGTACACTATGTGCAAAAACTAAATCCGTTTAAATCATAAAACCTTTTTTTATTTATAATATAAGATGGATATTTTATATTATAGTAACTACTGTAAACATAGTCAAAATGTCCTACAAACATTAGTCAAAAGTAATTTATCAAAAAAAGTAAGTTTTATTTGTATTGATAAACGTAAATTAGATCCTGCTACAAATCAAATGAAAATAATTTTAGAAAATGGTTCGCAAGTTATTTTACCACCAAACATTAAAAGTGTACCTTGTTTATTGTTAGTGAATAAAAATTTTCAAACTATTTTAGGAGGTGATATAGTTAAACATTTCCATACAGATATAAAAGCCATTAATAATAAAGCTCAAAAAGGCGGTGGCGAACCATCTGGATTTCATTTAGGTGTTTCAAGTGGTGGAACCAATGTATTATCAGAACAATATACTAATTATAACTTGTCTCCAGAAGAATTAAGTGCAAAAGGTAATAGTGGAAATCGTGATTTACATAATTATGTATCTGTAGATAACGACTTGCAATTAATTCAAACGCCTCCTGATGACTATAAACCTGATAAAATTTCATCAGATGTTACTTTAGATAGTATACAACAAAAAAGAATGGATGAAGTAAATATGAACAAACCAATTCCACCTGAAATAAACTTTAGCATAAATTAAATAAAATATACAGTAAAATAATATAAAAAATATATTATTTTTTATATATCAATGAGTGATAAATCTACTTTGTCTAGAGCGTTTAATACTTTATTTTTTGATTTTATTAAGGATATTATCAATATTTATCCTGATAATAAGGATATAGCAAAAGCTCAAACATCCTTTGATACGATAAAAAAAAATGAACCCTTCTCTTATTATTAAAATGTGGCACCCTGTTGTGTATGCACCTTATAAAGAGGTTATCGATGCAGGTGATATTAGTTTTTTCTTTAACAAAAATTATGCAGAAGATGCAGCAAAATTTGGTAATAACAGTGAAGAAATTCTAAAATTGATTGATAAAGTACGCGGTCCTATTTCTACTATGGATTCAGTAAATCAAGGACATTGTGCTCAATATGTTCAAAAATTAAGTAAACTAGCTATGGTCTATAGCCAACTATAAATTATTTTTCATATATAATAACAACCTTTATATATGAAATTATTTAACCCATCGTTGTAATAAAAATAATAATTCACGGGGATGAATTTGATGAAAATGTTCTTTGATACTCTTTTTTGTAATTCTTGTTTTATTTTTTTTAATATTGGGTATATAAATTGTTGAATGTATTTTATGAATATGGGATGAGTAAAAATACGGTATATAATGATTTTTTAAAATATAATATTGGATATAATATTTATAAATAGAACTAATAAATTGTTCATATTTATTTTTTATTTTTGAAAAATGTCTTCGAAAATGAGGGAAATTATTTAAATAATGTTTTGTTTGTGATACTCTTTCTAAGCAAATATATAGATATTCAATATTGGGTTGGATATAATTTGTTAATTTTTGTTGTGTATATTCGGGTGAACATAAAGAACATATTTCTCCAGTATCATTATTTGTTAAAATAACTTTTGTACATAATGTATATTTAATTGCATTTATATTATCATATAAATTTTCATACGTTTTAAAAGTATATTGTTGTGGAAATTGTATAATATTGTTTTTATCTTTAAAAATATCCCATTCTTTATACACGTAATTAGGTATAAATTGAACGTTATTTTCTTCAGTATCATAAATATTATAAAGTGAAATTAAAAATATATTTTCATTTGAAAGTATTATATTATAACATGCATTTTTGGGTAAATAAGATAAATAATGAATATCATTTAAATTATTATTTATACCACCTGATAGAATATTTATAAATTTTTTTCGAAATTGTTCATTATAACTTAAACCATTTTTATAAGATAATTCCCAACTATGTATTCGTTTATCATAAAATAAATGAAACATAATTCCTTCAATATATTCATTAATAACTATTGAATCATTTAAAAGTTGATATCGTTTACAAAATAATTCATATGATAATGATTTGGGTAATGAAAAACTAATAATCTTATTTTCAGGATAAGAAAAAATTACTGAACGAAATAACCTACTGTTATAATCATTATAACAAACAAAATTGGAATCATAATTGTATATTGAATAATTCACATTATGTTTAATGTATTTTTTTTCTCGTACAATCACTTTCATATCTTTATTTTTGATTGAATAATAGTGCTTTATGTTAGTGTCCATTTTTAATTATTTATTATATTAATATATCTTTAATACATTATATAATATTCAAATATTAATTTAGAAATATACTATATAATGTTTTCAAAAGAGTTTATTTTATCAGGTATTATTCTGTTAGTGATAGATTGTGTATATTTACACATAATTAGTCCTTATTATAAAGAAATGATTTTTTCCATACAAAAAAGTGAAATGAAATTACAAATATTACCTGCGTTATTATGTTATGCACTTTTAATTTTTGGATTAAATTATTTTATTTTAAAAGATAATCGTTCATTAATGGATGCTTTCCTATTCGGAATAATAATATACGGTGTTTATGACTTTACAAATTTAGCTTTATTAAAAAATTATAATTGGACCTTGGGTATTATAGATACTTTATGGGGTGGTTTACTTATTATGCTTACTACATATTTTGTTTATTTATTCAAATAATGAATAACATATAAATATACTTGTTATATGTTATTGTAAATAAATAGTGACTTTTCGTAAATATAATTTAGATACATAATATATATTTTATATAATAATGGATACACAAATTAATTTAAATGATGATTCACAAAATGGTTCTATTACATTAGAATTAGGAGATATTATAGAAATAATATCGCCTAACAATAATAATTACCATGAAAAAACGTTTATTATCAAATACATTGATCAAGAATACATGGAATTAATGAACATTTCTTATAATGAAGTGTATAATATTAACTTTACAATTGATGGGTTTTTATCCGATGAATCTATTACGCAAATTAACATTTTGGATAGAAGTAAGGAAAAAGGTTTCGCACGTCAAAATAATTTAATACCAAATAAATGGGTAAATATTCATTTTACTGGCGATATTCCTATTATTATTACGGGTGAAATAACAGATATAGAAGATGATATGATTGAAGTAATGACTTATCCAGATAGAAAAGCAATTTATTTAGATTTCGCTTATAAAGGTTTACCGAATAATATACCTATTGAAAAAATAGTTATTCGTCAAAAACCTACTATGATTTCCGTTACAAAAGATGGTTCAGAACCGGTCGGGTCTGAAGCTGATGAATTTACACCACCAGAAGCCTCTATGGAATTTACTGAAACCAATGAATCAATTATTAATATTCCTGAAAATAATTTGGTAGAAGAAAATATACGTGAAACTTTAAATGATTTGTATGTAAATGCAAATACGCTTGTATTTGGCGAAGAATTAGAAGAATTCAAACAAGCAGTTGAAATTCCTGAAAGTGAACAACGTTACAGCATTGAAGCACAAGTAAATGATTTAATGGATGAATTATTATCAACCATACCAAATCATCAAAGAACAGATAAGGTAATGAATAATATTCATAATTTAATAGAACGTTTTAAACAATTACGTGAAAAATTCTCTTTATTTGATAGCAATTCAAATGCATATGATTTTCAAAAATTAACAGCATATCATAAACCATTAATCGCACAATTGCAAAATATTTCTCATAATATCAAATGGTTAATTCCTGTTGTACAAAACAAAAAACGAATTTATGATGATTCTACATTAATTGATGGTATAGATTATGAAACAGATTCAAATAATCACTTAGTAAATGGTATTATTAATATTCAAGACCAATATAAAAATTTGAATAGTATTGATTATTTAAATGCTCAAACACAATTAAATGATACATTAAATCCATTTGATACATATAATAATAATTGTTTGCATATCAAAAATGTAAATACTAATTTGGACGCAATAATTGATAATTTTGGCGATTTTTATAGCACTGTTATCAAGAATGAAAAATTACACAGACAACAATTTGTTATTCAACGTTATAATTTAAGTGAAAAACGCATGAAAGAAGAAGTATTAAATAGCGGTAAAAAATTATACAAAAAGGTACCATTAACCGATAATGATAAAATGTGTATTAAATCTTATTTAATGTTACCTGAACCAATAATACAATATTCAAAGATAGATTTACCAAATACGAAATTAATAGAAAAGGTGAATTTACATCATAATAAACTAATATTATCTTATATTTTCAAAAGTAATCCTGATATATTACCTCATGTAATTGATGATTTGTCCAAAGAATTTGATTATGAAAAATTAGAAAAAGATACCGAAAAAAATATATTTTCGAATTTCCATGAATTTTTATTACACGAAGATATATTGGATGATGATAAATATACCAAATTTTTAGAAACAATTATACCAAAAACCAAAATCTTAATTCGTTTGATTAATAAATATGCTACTAATAAATTGTCTTTTCATAATTATTTACAAAACTTAGAGCCATTTTCGGTTTATTCAAGTGATATTTCTTACAAACAATATAATGATATTCGTTATTTTGTAAAGGAACAAATTAAAAATTATAAAATCCAATATGAAACAAAATACAAAGATTTTTTAATGATTAAAAATAATACATCTGATGATACAAGTAACCATAAAAATAATATATTACATTTAATTAATGAAAAAGAAACAGAAATCGCGGATGCATTTTTAAAACATTATAAAATATTCAATCGTAACAAGGAAGTTAATGTAAATAATCATGAAACATTAAATCAAATTATGAAACACGACAATGGTAAATTATACAATACTATTATTTCATCTATATTAATTTCATTAGTTACCCCTGAAAATATATTAGGTGTGCTTATGGAACCCAATATTGAAGATGACGATTACGAAAAGGTTTCTTCAAAAGATTGCAGTACTCGCTATTTGGCCAAAAAATACGTTTCTATTAAAGAATTAACTGATGATAACAACGTTGAAGAATTATACTATGATGAAAAATTAGATGATACACCTTATGATATATTAGAAAAGTATTCTTCTGAACGAAAAACTATGAGTGCTGATGTATTTTTCGGATTTTTAAAAGAAAATTTAATACAAAAACATAATACATCACAAGAATCTGCTGAAGAATTAACAAAAACATTAATCGCAAAGAAAAAGAAAGTAAAAGACGGTGAATATGCAATGCTAGAAATTAAACCAAAATTATTAAAAGAAATTAATGAATCCGATTTATCTGAAGAAGAAAAGCAAAATATTGAACTAGAAGCAACCGCAAGAGCTAAAAAGATATATTATCGTAGATTAAATAATACTTGGGTAAAAGATGATTCAATCGATGATATTGATTTTATTGATACCAATACTATTTTTTGTAATTTGAAAAATAAATGTATTAAAAATCCAGTAAATAAAACATGCGAAACGAATGATGAAAATATTGAACGTAATCTAAATATGAGCAAAAAATCATTATTAAACGAGTTTAATAAACGTTATACCTTTTCAGTAGAAGAAATAGAAGCAAAACTAGAAAAAGACTTAGACCATTATCTAAAAATGTTGAAAAAACAAAATAATCTATTAGAAGTGAAAACAAACAAAGCAAATAATATTGCTTATGAATTAAGTAAACTTGTATCCGATACTGATATATTGTTATCACCACATTTACATTTACGTGACTTAATATTTGGCCAAGATGATTTTGTAAAAAAACAAAAAGATATATGTTTATTTGTTGAAAAATATTGTCGAGAACCATTAGTAGATAACTTGGATGAAAATCAACATTGGAAGTATTGTATTGATACAAATACCCCGTTATTACCTAATTCTATCTATCAGTTAGCCAAATCATTTACATTAGGTGAAAATTATAACGATAAATTAGCTGAAATATGTAGACAATATGGTGTATTAAGCGATGATGGTGATAGTATAGTAGATAAACATAGTGGATTTGTTTTACGAAAAATAGATTTTAGTACAGAAGAAGGTTATGATGAAGCTGGTTTTAAAATTACATCACACAGTATTTTAGAAAATGACTTAGGTAATACTATTATGGAAAATGCAAAGAAATCAAAAATTAAAATTTTTGAAGATGAAACAAATGAATTGATTTATTCCATATTAACAAAATTATGTGATATTACTGATATTAATGTTGAAAATATAGAAATTTTTGTTTTAACATCATCAAACAATATTATTCGTAAAAAAATATTAAGTGAAAAGAAATATAATGAAAAGCTTGAAAAAGATAAACAAAAAACAAAAAAGTCATTAAGCAGTTATGATAAATATCGTAATGAAATGATTATTTTAATTGTTTCTTCCATGTTTTTAATATCTATTCAAACTGCTATTCCTACTATTAGTTCAAAACGAACTGTATATAGCTGTATTAAATCATTTAACGGTTATCCATTACGCGGTGTAGAAGATTTAAGTAGTATTCAATACATTGCTTGTATGTTATCTAAAATAAATACACAAGTTTCACCATGGAATGCTATTAAAAAGGCCGATAAAGAAAAAATGTCTATAAAATTAAAATCAATTATTGATTTTATTGTAGACCAAGAAGAAGTGAAAGATTTATACCATCGTAAAGAACAATATTTAACAATGAATCCTGATATAGATATTCCTTCCGATCATACAATTTCAAAATGGAAATTGTTTAGTCCACCATTAATTCCCTATACTATTTTAAATCGTCTTCAAAATGTAGCAAATGGTTTTCAAAATATAGTAGAAGATGCTATTAAAAATGGTGATAAAAAGCAACATGATTTAATTAACATAGTTAAGGTAAAACAAAGAGAAATCAGTTTTGGTATTATGGAAACCATTAACAAGATTGTAAAAGATAATGATTTATTATTAAAAACTTCTGGATTAGTACCCTTTTTAGAAAACGCTTGTTGTAATAGCAATTTAGATAGTACAAATCCTGTTTTATATTTCAGTAGCGTTGATAATAATATTCTTAATTACATAACTAAAGTTAAAAGCAATTCAAAATTACTAAAAGACGTTAAATTATTATCAACTGCTCCTTTCTTTTATCATACTATTCCTACAAACATTAATTATCCTGAAATACCCAAAGGTCAATTAATGGAAAATATTTATGGTGCGATTATTTATTATTGTAATTTTGATCGTGATTTACCTATACCCAGTTATTTACATAAAATATGTGATACCAAACCTGCGAATTATTCTAAGAATTGGTCTATTGAAGAAAAAATTGAATTCTTAAAGAAAAATGGAAAAAATTTTAATGTTACTGATTATAATACTTTATTGAAAATTATTTATGATAAAAATAAAGTTGAATTAGATAATGCTATTGAATACAAACAAATAGATGCATTTAATGATATAATTGATAAAATAGAAAATGATGATAATAATATATTAGCACCACCCTTAATACAATTATTAAAAAAGGTGACTGAAGAATATAAACCTCGTTCATTATCCAATACGCATTCTGATAGTTTAAAGAATTTAATAAATTATTTGGATAAATCCAATACAAAAATGTTAGATGATATTTTTACATTCTTTAAAAGACATAGTTCTCATATATCTGATAAGGAATACAATGGTATTGTACAATTTTTATCAAAAATTAATAAATGGAAATTAGAAGATAATGATAAAAATAATAAATGTCATGTATACAATGAAGGTTTACATACTTACATTACTTTTATATTAAATGCATTGCAATCATTTTGTAGAACATATCCAAATGCATTACAAAAAGAAAATATATTAGAAAGAAAAGTTCCAAAACATTGGGATTTTCATGAAAGACATCAAGCAGATTTGATTAATTTTAATGATACATATTTTGAAAGATTAAGACAATTTAATGGTGACCAAACTATTATGAATTTATTACAACAAATTAAATTAAAATTAAAAGATATTTATTATTTTGCTTCTAACATTCCTATTTATACTGAATTAACCAAAGAAATCAAAACTGATAACGAGAAAGAACTACATACTTTTCACTGTTTATTCGATAAAAGTTCCTTATATTTATTATATACTCATTGTATTTATTCGGTAATATATGAATATATTAGTTTAACAGATGATTCACAATTAATACAATTAGATTTAATTGAAAATAAAGA
>MDTG01179885.1_pt1 | contig 11162 bp, 12 predicted proteins | sample 811421 | NCBI WGS metagenome assembly MDTG01 (sample SAMN05326645, study PRJNA326480) | marine metagenome | isolation source: seawater | place: Pacific Ocean: South East | collected 2011
TATTTATTGATTTACCACTTATAATAATCTTGACAACTTCATTTATAGAGGAATTTCTTGGAATTAAATATTCACCAAATTTAATTTTTTTTTCTAAAAAATTAAATTTTAACCAGATCTTCAAAAGTATTTCATTTTCTATTAATTTTTTTTCTTTAAGAGTTTTTGTTACATCGTCAGTAGTCATACCCTTTTTTATAATAATTATTTTTTCAGAGTTGTTTATCCTATCTAAGTAAAATTCTTTTTTTATGAAACTAAAAAATGATAAAATTAATAAGCAAAAAAAAAAAAAATATTGATCATAATTGTTCAAAAATTAACGATGCATTTGTACCACCAAAGCCAAAAGAGTTTGATAAAACCTTCTTTATTTTTTTATCAATACTGATTTTTGGAACTAAATTTATATCATTACAATCTTCTGATTTATTGTCTAAATTTAAAGTAGGTGGTACAACATTATCTTTTATTGATAAGATTGAAAAAATAGCTTCAATTGCCCCAGAGGCGCCTAGAAGATGGCCTGTTGAAGATTTCGTTGAGGACATACATAGGTCGTTTAAATTATTGTTAAATAAAGACTTGACGGCATTAAATTCAATTTCATCTCCCAATGGTGTTGATGTGCCATGAGCATTAATGTAATCTATATCAGCTGGATTTAAACTGGCATTTTTTAATGCCATCTTCATTGCTCTCAAACCACCACTGCCGTCAGGGGCAGGAGCTGTAGGATGAAACCCATCACCAGACAATCCGTAACCTTTAACCTCACAATATATATTTGCAGATCTAGCTTTTGCATGCTCTAATTCTTCAAGAACTAATATACCTGCTCCCTCGGATAATACAAATCCATCTCTATCCTTATCCCATGGTCTTGATGCTTTCTCAGGCTCTGCATTAAATTTCGTAGACAATGCCCTCATTGCACTAAAACCTCCGATCCCAAATCGTGTACATGCAGCTTCGGCTCCGCCAGCGATCATAACATCAGCATCGCCTAACATTATTAATCTAAGCGAATCACCTATAGAGTGTGCCCCAGATGCACAAGCAGTAACAACTGCATGATTAGGACCTTTAAATTTATATTTTATAGAAATGTAACCACTAGCAAGATTAATCAAACAGGAAGGTATGAAAAAAGGCGAAATCTTTCTTGGACCTCTCAGTAAATTTTCAGAGCTTTTTCTAATTCCGTCAAGTCCACCAATCCCAGAACCAATCATAACCCCTGTTCTTTCAGATTCTTCTTCATTTTTTGGTATCCACCGTGAATCTTCGATAGCTTCTTTAGCTGCTGAACAAGCATATTGTATAAATGGTTCAGTTTTTCTTTTTTCTTTATGTTCAATTACATTATCTAAAAAAAATCTGCTATCACCTATTTCTTTGAGCTGACCACCAACTTTTGATGCCAAGTCCTCAATTTGAAATCCTGTTAACTCCTTGATACCAGATTTAGATTCCTTGAGTTCTTTCCAACAATGCTCTACTCCATATCCCAGAGGCGTACACATACCAATGCCCGTTACAACCACTCTTCTCATATCTCTTAATTATTTCTTCTTTTCTTCAATATAGTTTATTGCATCTTTAATTGTTAGGATTTTTTCAGCTATATCATCAGGAATTTCACATTCAAATTCTTCTTCAAATGCCATAACCAGTTCAACAGTATCTAAACTATCGGCTCCTAGATCATCTATGAAACTCGCTGATTCGTTTACTTTACTCTCTTCTACTCCTAAATGTTCAACAACAATTTTTTTTACCTTATCTGCAACTTCACTCATTTTATTTTTTCCTGTAATTTAATTAAAAGGTTATTAATAAATAAATTTTAGTTTAAATCAAATATTTTAAAATTTATATCATAGTCATACCTCCATTAACATGGATTGTTTGTCCGGTAATATATGAGGAACTTTCTGAGGCTAAAAATAGTGCACAATTTGAAACATCGTCAGGTATTCCATATTTTGCTATTGGTATATTTTTAACAATATTGTCTTTTATCTCATCATTCAAATTTTCAGTCATTTCAGTTTCAATAAAGCCCGGTGAAATGCAATTTACAGTTATACCTCTTTTTGCTACTTCATGGGCTAAAGATTTTGACATTCCTATAATTCCAGCTTTGGATGCACAATAATTAGCTTGTCCTGGATTACCGGTATGACACACCACAGAGGTTATGTTTATTATTCTGCCATATTTTTTTCTAATCATGTATTTGATTACATTTTTTGTAATTAAAAAATTTGCATTTAAGTTGACATTCAATACATGATCCCATTTTTTTAAATCCATTCTCAAAAATAAGTTATCATCAGTTATACCTGCATTATTTATTAAAACATCAACACCTGTATGCTGTTCAAAAATTTTCTTACACATCAACTCGATTTTATCTGGGTTTTCAAGTTCACATTCAAAAAAGTCTAAGTTATTAGAATACTTACTTAATAATTCTTCGACTTTAGACTTGTTTCTACCTGACATTATCACGAAGTAGTCGTTTGAAATAAATTTTTGTACGAGTGATTTTCCAATTCCTCCTGTTGCACCTGTTATTAAAACAATTTTTCTCATATTTATTTTAATTTTTCTAAAAAAAATTTTATTTCATTAATTTCTTCAATCTTTGAGAAATCACAATTAATTTGCATCCTTCTATTTAACCCAGTAAGAACCTTACCTGAACCAACTTCATATATATTAGTTATTCCTGATTTGTAAATCAATTCAATACTTTCTCTCCATCTAACCTTACTGACTATTTGTTCTATTAAAAGATTTTTAATAATCGATGGTTTTGATGTAAAGTCTGCATTAACATTATTTATAAATTTTATAACTGGTTCTTTAATTTGAATATTTTCTAGTGCCTTTTGCATAATATCAGCAGCAGGTTGCATTAAACTACAGTGGAATGGAGCGCTTACATTAAGATCAATCAATCCTCTGGCTCCTTTTTTCTTGCATCTTTCCTTAGTTTTATTTACAGCAGATTCATGACCAGATATTACTGCTTGTCCTGGACAATTATCATTTGCTATCTCACATATATTGTTCTGTTCTGAAAACAAACATTTCTCAATGTCTTTTATTTTCATTCCTAAAATAGCTGTCATCTTGGTTGGTGCACTGACACAATCTTGCATCGAATTTCCTCTTAGTTCTAATATTTTAGCTGTCTGAGTTAGTTTAAGTGAATCGATAGCACATAATGCTGAATATTCTCCCAACGAGTGACCTGCTACAACATTGATAAAATTTGTAATTTTTTTACCTAATTCATTTTCAATAACTCTTATTATGGCTAAACTAACGGCCATCAATGCCGGTTGAGCATTATATGTGTTTGTAAGCTCAGAATCAGTACCTTCAAAAATTATTTTTGATAAGTTTCTATTTAAAGCCTCATCAACTTCTAGAAAAACATCTCTTGCAGGTTTGTGATCTGAAAACAATTTCTTGCCCATACCTACCTTTTGAGAGCCTTGACCTGGAAAAACAAACGCTAATTTTGAAATACTAAAACCTGTATAAAATTAAATAAATTAAGATTAAAAGATTCTTTTTTTTTTGCAACATTGATGTTATAAGAGTTAAACCTTGCTATTAATAGCTGAATTCAAAATGAGTTTAACCGGAAGGAAAAAATTATGAGTCTATATGAAACAGTTTTTATGTTCAGTGGCAATTTAACTGAAAAGCTGGCGCGAGACAAAGTTAATGAAATTGAAAAAAAAGTCAAAATCTTAAAGAAAGAATATTGGGGATTAAGAAGTTTAGCTTATAAGATTAAAAAAAATTCTAAAGCTCACTATTTTTTGCTTTATATTGAAACTGACCCAAAAGATTTATTAGAAATTGAAAATAAGCTAAAAATAGATGAAAGTTATTTAAGATTTCTTAAACTTAATATTGATGAGGTACCTAAAGAAGATTCTTTAATACTTAAAAAAATTTCAGAAGGAAGATAAAGGCGTGATATGAAAAATAAATTATTTGATAACAACAGAACACCAAGTAATCAAAACTGCCCACTTTCAGGAAAGCATGCTCCTGTTGTGGACTACAAAAATATTGACCTACTAAACAGGTACACAACAGAAAAGGGAAAAATTTTACCGAGTAGAGTAACTCAAGTCTCTACAAAAAAACAAAGACAGTTATCTTTAGCGATAAAAAGAGCTAGATTTTTGGCACTAATTCCTTATGTGTCTAATTAATTTAGATGTTTGATAATAAGATCGATAATATTAAAACTTTGATATTATCGAGTTTATTTATAGTTTCTTTTCTTTTAATTTTAATAAAAATTTCTCCACACGCTTTCATTATTTTTAATTCTATACCGCTCTTAATGATAGGTTTGATTTTGAGACTTAAATACATTTTTTATGTTTTTTTATTATCTGGTATAGTTTTAACCTTTGTAGTAAGTAGTTTTTTTTTACATTCTGATAAAAATATAGTCTTTCAAATATTAATCCTTTTTTTTGGGGTTTTTTCAGTAAGTTTTACATTACTTTTCTTTATAAAAAATAATTCTCAAAGATTTTTTAAAACTACTGGGATGATTATTTCAAACTTTATTTTTTTAATTTCATTTTTTTTTCTCATATTTTTCTACAATGGTGTGACGGAAATAAATTTAGAAACATTTATATTAGAAATAAAAGAAACATATGAACTGAAATTTGCAAAAGAAAATATTTATTCAAATATTCAAATCGATAAATTGATAGATATTTTTATTAGTATTCTTCCCTCAATTTACATTAGCTCTATTTTTTTTATAACAATTTCAAATCTCAAAATTTCAGAAAATATTTTACTAACTTTCAATTTTAAAAATATAAAAAAATTATCGTTTAATAATTTTCAAGTACCTAATTGGTTTTTCATTGCACTTACCCTTTTTTTTCTTTTGTCAATGTCTTTAAATGGTTTTTTTCAAGTTTTATTTATTAATCTTTCTATTATTTTCTCGTCAGTTTTTGTTTTGAGTGGAATTATAAGTATTCTTGAACTTCTGAAAAAATATAATATAAACTTATATGTAAAAATTATAATATTGTTTTTACTTTTTATATTTTTTAGTTATGTTCTTTTATTGGTTTTTTTTATTTTAGGACTGAGCAAGCATTTGAAAAAAATTTTTAATAATAACTGATTCACAGGGGAGAGCTAAAATGGAAATTATATTACTAGAAAATTTTGATAAATTAGGAAATATTGGTGATACAGTTATTGTGAAAGATGGCTTTGCAAGAAATTATTTATTACCTCAAAAAAAAGCTTTAAGAGCAAATAAAGAAAATAAAGAGTATTTTAAAAAAATCAAAAATGATCTAGAAAAAAAGAATAAAGAAGCTGTTGATAATGCAAATAAGATTACCGAAAATCTTAAAAAGATTAAACTCATTTTTTTAAGGCAAGCAAGCGATGCTGGTCAACTTTATGGTTCAGTAAGTCCTAAAGATATATCACATCATTTAAAAAATGAAAATGTAAATGTCTCACCCTCAAATATAAATCTCACAAGTGCAATAAAAAAAGTTGGAATATTTGATGTAAAAATTAAACTGCATGCGCAAGTAGTTGTAGATTTAAAGATAAATGTAGCTACAAGTCTTGAAAATGCAGAACTTCAAATTAAAGAGCTTTTGAAGACCAAAAAAGATGATACAAAAAATATTAAAACCGCTATCTCCAAAGATAATAAAAATCAAAATGAGAAATCTTCTAAAAATATACAAAGCAAGAGTTCAACAAATGCAAAGAAAGTTGAAAATCTTGAATCAACAACCAATGATAATAATAAATCTTTAAAAAACAAAAATATAATCGAAAATAATTCATCAGAAAAATCAGATAAAGAAAGTAACCACTCAAAAGATAGTAATTCTGAAAAAAAGAATTTAACAAATGATAAAAATAAAAAAGAATCAAAAAGGGCAACAAAATCTGAATAAAATAAATTTATTAAAAGTTTATGCTTTTAGTTGAGCTAATTTTTGGTCTTACATTGGTTCTTTGGGGAGCTGAAATTCTTATAAACAGCTCAATTGTATTAGGAAAAAAATTTAATGTTTCAGAATTAATTATTGGAGTCATAGTTATTGGCTTTGGAACTTCTCTTTCAGAATTCTTGGTTTCATTAAATGCAGTACTCAAAAATGCGACAAACTTATCTTTAGGAAATATTATTGGTTCAAATATAGCAAATGTATATTTAGTTTTAGGAATCTCTGGTATTTTTATGGCTATGAAAATTCCTGTTATAAAAAGATTTGATATTTTTTTTCAATTAATTGTAACGATAATTTTTTTTCTGATTTTCAACTTTTATGAAATAGATTATAAAGTTGGAATTTTTTTTATTACAATTTTTATTTTTTACATATTTTTCGCATTAAAGAGGAGTAATTCACAATCAGATTCATATGAGATGAATAATGATTTCTTATCCAAAAAAATTTTTAGAAAACCTTTTGTTTTTGGGGTACCGATCCTATTTTTTTCTATCTTTATTACCGTATTTGGAGCAGATATAACTGTTTTAAGTGCAATCAAAATTTCAAGATTTTTAGGAATACCAGAATCTATTGTTGGATTAACTTTGATAGCTATAGGAACTTCTTTACCTGAAATAGTTGCTGGAATTACGGCAGCAAGAAAACTGAGAGTAAATCTAATATTTGGAAATATTATTGGTTCAAATTTATATAATTTACTCGCCATTGTAGGTTTTTCTTCATTGTTTAAAGAGTTCAGATATGAAAAAAACTTACTTCAAACAGATGTTTTATTTTTGCTTATTAGTACAATTATGTTTAGTCTGTTAATTATATTTTTGAAAAAAATAAATAAAATCTCCTCATCGACTTTGATTATTGTTTATGTAGGCTACATATTTTATGTTTATAATTTTAAATACTAAAATTTAAAGTTTTACCCGATATCCACACAATTAACAGATAAATATATAGTGATATTTTGTTGCGTTTATTGTAGGTTGTATAATGGTCAAAATTGAAGATACTTCAAAAATTACAAATCTACCTCTACCAAAAGAAACAAGACTGCCTCCAGCTAATCTTGATGCTGAAAGAGCTTTATTGGGAGCCATATTATCAAATAATAAAGCGTTCGAAAATATTGAAGATGTTATCAATTATCAAGATTTTTCAGAACCAATCCATCAAAAAATATTCAGATACATAAAGGAGTTAGTTGATAAAGGACAAATTGCAGATATTAATACCATCAAACTTTTACTAGAAAACAATAAGGAATATGAAGAGATTGGAGGTTTTGAATATCTTTTAAGAATTTGCGAAACATCTCTTAGTATCATTAATTCAAAACATTATGCAATTCTTATTCATGATCTTTCTCAAAGAAGAAAGCTCATAAATTATGGCACAGATTTAGTGAACGAATCTTTTATTCAATCGACTGAAAAAGATTCAGCAGCAATTATTGAAAAAGCAGAACAACAACTATATGATCTTGCAACCAAAGGTATTATTGAAACTGGACCACGAGATTTTAAAAATGTATTAGGTGAAGCAATAATTTATGCAGAAAAGGCATATAAAAAAGATACTGATTTAATTGGTTTAAAAACTGGGCTTAGAGATTTTGATAGAAAAATTGGAGGATTACACAATTCTGATCTCATCATAATTGCCGGAAGACCCTCAATGGGAAAGACTGCATTTGCTACTAACATCGCATTTAATGTTGCAAAGCTATTTGAAAAAAATGTCAAAGCTAACAACCAACACGCAAAAGGTAAAGTTCTTTTTTTCTCTCTTGAGATGTCTTCTGAGCAATTAGCAACAAGAATTCTATCAGAATCTTCAGAAATTCCATCCGAAAAAATTAGAACAGGCAATATCACTAAAGGAGATTTTTCTAAACTACTAAACTCAAGCGAATATCTAGCTAATCTATCACTTTATATAGATGATTCTCCTGCACTTACAGTTTCTTCAATAAGGACAAGAGCACGAAGATTAAAAAGAAAGCATGGACTTGATCTGATATTTATTGACTACCTGCAACTTATTAATAGTCAAAACCTGAACCCTAATGATAATAGAGTAAAAGAGGTGTCAGATATAACTAGAGGTTTAAAGGCTTTGGCTAAAGAATTAAATATTCCCGTCGTAGCTTTATCTCAACTATCACGTAAAGTCGAAGATAGGGAAGAAAAAAGACCACAGTTGTCAGATCTAAGGGAATCTGGTGCTATTGAACAAGATGCCGATTTAGTAGTTTTTTTGTATAGAGAAGAATATTATCTTGCAAGATCAGAACCAACCGAAGGTACAGACAAGCACAAAATTTGGATGAATAAAATGAATGAAATTCATAATGTAGCTGAGGCAATCATTGCTAAACACAGACATGGTCCTATCTCAAAGGTGAAATTACATTTTAATGCATCATCAACAAAATTTTCTGATTTTATAGATTCAAACTCTTTAAAAGATTAAAATTAATAATGAAAATTTTAAATAAACTTAATGATTTTGGGCAAATCATTATTGATCTCAACGCAATCAGATTTAATTATAAAGAGATTAAAAAAAAAATTGGCTTAAATTCCAACATAGCAGCAGTGCTAAAATCTGATGCTTACGGATTAGGTGTAAACAAAATAGCTCAAACTCTACAAAAAGCTGGGTGCAACCAATTTTTCGTTGCAACTGTAAATGAAGGCATAAAACTTAGAAGAATTCTAAAAACATCTGATATTCTCATACTGAATGGCATAACTAATCAAAGTTCATATTATTTAAAAAAAATTTCTAATTTAAAATTAACACCAGTACTAAATTCACAAGCAGAAATTAAAGAGTGGTATGATTTTAATAAGTCTTTAAATACAAACTTTCCAGTTGCTCTTCATTTCGATTCTGGAATGAACAGACTAGGCATCTCAATGTCAGAGCTTGAAAATGTAAAAAGTCTTGTTTTAAAATTTAATACAAATATTTATTGCATAATGACACATTTGTCTTCTGCGGATGACGCATTACAAAAAAGTAACGAAATTCAAAAAAAAGAGTTAAGTAAAATAAAAAAATCATTTATGAATGTACCACTCAGTATAGCTAATTCGAATGCAATTTTTAATTTATATAATTATAATTTTTCATTTGTCCGTTCAGGAGGAGCTTTATTTGGAATTAATCCAAGAAAAAATAAAAAGAATCCTCTTAAAAATGTAATTTCACTGTTTGCTAGAGTTATACAAATAAGAGAACTTCAAAACGAGTCACTAAAAATGATTGGATATAATTCAACTTATCAAGTACAATCTCAAATGAGAATAGCTGTTCTAGGTGTAGGTTATGCGGATGGATATCCAAGGAATTTAAGTAATTTAGGGTTTGCTTTTTTTAAAAAAGTAAAACTCCCAATTGTTGGTAGAATTTCCATGGATTATATCACTGTGGACTTAAGCGGTTTGCAGGAGAATAAAATAAAACAAGGTGATTGGGTAGAGTTAATTGGAAACAATATTAAGATTGAACAAATCTCAAACTTGTCTGAAACGATTGAGTATGAAATACTCAATAATCTCGGTTACAGACTGAAAAAAAGTTACATCAATAATAAAAATGAATAATCCCTTAAAATATTTATTTTATTTTTTTAATAAGTTGGGATATGGATGTATTAAATCCGTTGTTTCATTGGGGGATATATTAACTTTCTTCTTTGAGTGTGTAAAATGTTGTTTTTTTCCAAAATACTATCCTAAATTAATCATTTATCAACTAATTAGAATCGGTTTTAATTCGCTACCCGTTGTTGGATTAACAGCAATCTTTACAGGAATGGTGCTTGCTCTGCAATCCTATACTGGATTTTCAAGGTTTTCTGCAGAAAGTGTTATCCCAAATGTTGTGGCTCTATCAATAACGAGAGAGTTATCACCAGTGTTGGCCGGTTTGATGGTTGCTGGAAGATCGGGTGCTGCTATCGCAGCTGAAATTGGAACTATGAAAGTAACTGAGCAAATTGATGCTTTAAAAACATTATCTACAAATCCACTAAATTATCTAGTAGCTCCAAGGTTAATTGCAGGATTGATATCCTTACCATTTCTTGTGCTAATTGGAGATATTATTGGTGTATTGGGTGGTTTTTTAATTTGCGTTTATGTATTAAATTTTAATCCAAATGTTTATCTTTTAAATACTTATAACTTTTTAGAGTTTATTGATGTTTTTTCTGGCTTAGTCAAAGCAGCAGTTTTTGGTTTAGTGATATCATTTATGGGTTGTTATCAGGGTTTTAAAACTAAAGGTGGAGCTCAGGGTGTTGGTCTTGCCACAACTTATTCTGTTGTTTCATCATCAATATTGATTCTTTTTTTAAATTACATTCTAACTTCACTATTTTTTAAGCTATGATCAATATCAAAATAAAAATTAAGAACTTGAGTAAAAAATTTGATAATAAAATAATTTTTCAAAATTTAAATTTAAAAATTTTTAAATCAGAATCACTAGCTATCATTGGTCAATCAGGTTCTGGAAAATCTGTACTTACAAAATGTATAACTGGTTTACTTAGATTTGATAAGGGTGAGATTTTTTTCGATAACAATTATGAAGTTAGTAAATTAAATAACAACCAACTTTTAGGTCATACCGCAAAGTTTGGATTTTTATTTCAAAATGCCGCACTATTTGATAGTTTAACTGTTAAAGAGAATATTTTATTTAAACTTAAATCGCCAGATTATGACGAAATTTTACATAAAGTGGGTTTAGATCAATCAATTTCAACTAAATTTCCTGCTGAACTTTCTGTTGGAGTTCAAAAAAGAGTTGGACTTGCAAGAGCTATAATCTCAAAACCAGAAATTATTATTTTTGATGAACCTACTACAGGTTTAGACCCAATTACATCTTATCAAATAAATAGATTATTAAAAAAATTAGTCGTAGATTTTAAATTTACCACGATCACAATTACTCATGATATGAAAAGTGTGTATGAATTTGCTGATAAAGTTGCATTCATTAATAATGGTAATATTTCATGGTATGGAGAAATTGATAATATTAAAATCAGTAAAAATAAAGAATTATCTGATTTTATTAATGGTATAA